>WBZO01000256.1_pt1 | contig 127745 bp, 102 predicted proteins | sample 5204261 | NCBI WGS metagenome assembly WBZO01 (sample SAMN12412400, study PRJNA552823) | activated sludge metagenome | isolation source: activated sludge from anammox sidestream of wastewater treatment plant... | place: USA: North Carolina | collected 2017-09 | reverse complement strand
CGGAGAGGATCGCCTCGCTCGGGACGTTCATGATGTCGTCCTCGATGACCTCCCACCGAGGCCTGCTCCGACGGAGCGTCTCGCAGCAGTCGTGGTCCCACTCGAGCGCGACGGCGGTCTCGAAGCCAGCGGCCTCGAGGCCGTAGTCGATGCCACCGGCCCCGGAGAAGAGGCTGATCACCTTCGGACGCATAAGTTCACCAGCAGTATAGCGACGGAGCATCCGTTCAGGAAGACCGGGGCTGTCGTAGACCATCCGACCTCGCGCAGCGCGAGCGTGGCCCGGGACCCGACCGCCGCCCGCAACGAGGTGGTCTCGCGTTCGCGGCGCGCCGGCCCGCGAATTGGATGAACCGGCTCGTGGGCCGTTCGCTGGCACACGTGTCGGCACGCGGGTCGTCGCGCCGTGATCCTCGCGACAAGCGCCGCGCACGCCCGGTGAACGTAGAAGAAGCTACTGCCGCCGCTTCTCCACGGACGCTATCCACGCTTCGAGCGCGTCGATGTCCAGCTTGAGCTCCGCCGGCTGCGGCGGGCGCTCGTTCATCGCGAGGGCATGACCGTGGCCGCCCTCCCACTTCGAGCACATTGTCATCCCGTCATCGACCGCCTCCAGATCTGCCGTCGTGATGTCGGCGATCTTCTTGACCCGATTCGTCTCGATACCGGGGACGAGAGGGGCGAGGCGCGCATCTGGCCGGCCGCGTCCGCGACGCGGGTTGAGCACCAGCCTCGGCGTGAGGGTGTAGCGCCAGGGCTGCAGAGGATGGTTCTCCGCGCGAAACGGCTCTAGAGACTGCTCGTCCGTCAACGTGGGGTAGCGACGCCGGTCGCGAGCGCGCGTCACAGCCCCAGCTCGCGCCCGAGCACCTTCGTGACGAAGCCGCCGGCCTGCTCGGAGGCGACCAGCTTGCGAACGCGCTCCTTCACCTCGGCGGCACTGCCGTCGCGCTCGGCCGCGGCCAACGTCGCGCGGTAGCCGTCCCACACGTCGGCGCCGGTGATCTCGTAGCCGTAGCCTTGCACCAACCAGTACAGCGATAGCAGCCCCGCGCCGACCGCGAACGCGGGCTCTTTCTCACCGAAGTCGCGCGCGGCCCGCCCGAGCGTCTTCGGGTCGCACGGCGTACGGCTCGCGAGTGCGAGCGCGTCGTCGTAGAGCCCTGCGTCCTTCGCCGCAGCGAACCACTTACCCTCGTCGCCGGGGGTGGTCTTCACGAGATCGGCGAGGATCTCGCTCGCGGGCTTGTGCGGGTATTTCTTCGCGACGGCGCGGAAGGTCGCCAGGTAGGTTCCCGCCTGGTTCGCCTCGAGCCCGTAGCGCTTGTACGCCTCGTCGATGAGCCCCGAGGAGAGCAGCACCTCTTCACAGGCGCGCGCGATGGCTACGGGGCTGTCGTTCCGACCGCGCCCTTCTTCGGCGTACCGGATGGCCTCGGCCTTCTTCCCTTTGGCCACGAGCGCCTTCACGCCGTACTGGCGGAAGTGCCACCTCTTGTACGGGGCGAGCTCGAGCAGCGCGAGTACGTCGTCGTACCGTTCGGCGGCGACGAGAGCGCTCAAGCAGTTGCTCGTGCCCTTGAAGAAGCCACGCTGGCTCGGGTTCGGGCTCCACGCGAGCTTCACCGTGTCAATGAGCCGATCGGCCCACGCCGAGGCGATCTGCTTCGATGCGCACAGCGTGCCCCAGTGGTCGCCGAGCCACTCGATGTACGGGATGCCGTCGTCCTGGTACGCATCGAACAGCCGCTCGAGCCACGCCTCGCGCGTCTTCGCCTCGACTGGCGCGTTTGCGATGGTCGGCACCAGCTCCGCGATGGCGTTGTTCACCGCGGTGCCGACCGAGCCGGATGAGCCGTCCACGTGTTCGAGCGCGGGCGACACCCGTTCGAGGAACGCGATGGCGCCCTCCGCTGCGAGGACCGGGTCCTTCTTCGCGACCTTCTTGATCTCGGCGACGGCCTGCTTGATACGCGTGATCGCCGGCTGTGACTTCCAGCCAAACGCGTGACGACGGAAGCGCGCCTTGAACTCCCACTGGTGGGTCTCGGTCACAGGCTCCCTCCGCTTCGCCGTCATGACGCCCTCCATGCGCGCTCGAGCTCGTCGCGAAGCGCAGGGAAGCGCCTGTACTCGGCCTGGAGTGCCGTCGCCCAGCGCGTCGTCTCCTCGGTCTGAGCGCAGCCCACGCAGGTGGCGACGAGCTCCGCGGCGTGGCCGTAGTGCCTACGCCGCTTCTGCTCGGTCACGCCGGCGACCCGAGCCTCCGCGGCCTTCCTCATCGCGGCGAGCACGGCCCTTCGCGAGGTCGCGTCGGAGATGCTCGCAACACCGGCGAGCGCGACGAGTGAGCCCGCGCACGTAGCTCGAGGGAACTGTGATCGAGCTGCCTGCGGAGCGCGGTGCGTCACGGGTTGATGCCAGGGGATGAGGTCCGCGGGGGCGTCGTCGCCGTGGGAGCGGATGGCTCTGGTGACACCGCTGGAGTCGCGGCGGACACGGCCGCTACTCCGGCGGCTCGGGGGAGGATGAGGGAGGCGGCGACGCTCGCCGCGATCGACGCTGAGCTTACAACAAGCCTGGCGCCGACGGAGCGCGGCGTCGCGCGGCGCGCTCCGGTAGAGCCCTGACCGGGCCGTGGGCGGCGAGCTCACTCCAGAGCCCAGCGCCGTAGCCCTTCAGTCCCGCTCCACCATGAATTGACTCACGCTCGTGGGGTTCACGCGAATGGGCACCACGGTGCCGGGCATGAGCTGCCCCTCGCCGTACTCCGTCGTGATCATGGCGGCTTCGACCATGCCCTGACTGGAGATCCAGGCGACGCTGAGCCGCATCTGCGGTCGTCCGTTGATGATGAGCCCCGTCCGCTCGAAGCTGCGGACCTGCGCCAGCACTGGGACCCCGTGCTGCTGGAGCCACGCGGTGACGTCTCCCTTCTTGGAGAGGATGCGGCTGGCGAGCCAGAGGCCGCCCAAGACCACGACGGCAGTCCCCGAGATCACCAGGCCCAGGAAGAACGCGACGGGCTCTCCCCCCATCATGCCAGAGAGCATGGTGCCACCTCCCAGGAGCAGGAAGATGAGGATGTTGGGGATGAAGACGATGGCGACGATGAAGACGATGACCCTCTGGAGGCCGTCCCGACCGCTACCACGGGTCTTCACGAAGACGGCCGTCGCGCGAGGCAAGCTGGCGGCGCAGAGCTGGAGCGTGGAGTACGTCCACGCGAAGGCGTCGATGTCCCGCCGCCCGAGCGCGCCCGCGCGCCCCATCTGGTCGACCAGCACTTGGACGGCCGACTGGACGTCCCCCGAGCGCTCGTAGGCGTTGGCCCGGAGCACCGAGGCGGCGGCGTCCAGCCGGTCCGCGATGGGCACCTCCGTGTTGTTGCGCCCGAGGGTCCACAGCACCGCTGGGAAATTGCCTCTCGCGGTGTCGATGAGCGCCCGCGCGACGCGGTAGTCCGAGTCGCTGGGCAGGTCGTCCGACCGGGGATTGCACCCCGCCAGCCACTGCTCCGCGGACTCCAGATCTCCCTCGCGCACGGCTTGGCGGGCGAGCATGGCACGCAAGCAGGTGCGGTGACGCTCTAGGACGACGACGTCCAGCGCGGTCTCGAGCACCGTGCGGACACGGCCGAAGTCCCCCTTCAGCTGCGCCGTCGTGGCGAGCAAGACGGCGAGCGAGTAGAGACGCTCCGACGGCTCCACGCCGCTGGTGACCTTGACCTCACGCCGCGTGGCCTGAAAAATGTCGAGCGCCTCCGTGAGCTTGTGCTCCAAGAGCACGTTGCCCACGGCGAGCGACGCGATGGAGGGAGGCAGCGGCGCCGGCCCTTGATCTTGCATGCGGAGGCGGGCCAGGCGCTCGGGCTCGGGGAGCTGCGTGGCGTGCGCCTGATCGAAGTGATCGAAGCGCGCTCGCACCTCGTTGGTGGCGCGGCAGTAGCCGCACTGTACCCTGCCCCCCTGGAGGGCAGCCTCCAGCGGCGCGCCGCAGTGCTCGCAGAGGAGCACCCGGAGCTGCGTCCCAAACAGCGTGTCTCGGGTTACTGACATGGCACCGTGGGCGCCACGCTACCACGTCGGCGCCCCCGGGTGAGCGCCCTCGCTCAGCGCCGGATGACGCCGCAGCCGATGCGACCGCCGGCGTTGCCGACCGGCTGGCCCCCGTCGTCCACCTTCTCATGCACGATGATGGCCTTGCCGAGGAAGGAGCTGGCGCCGCCCTCCGTCAGCGCGGCGCCCTCTACGGTGAGCTCCGTGCTGCCGGTACCGTCCGCCGCCACCTCGATGTTACCGAGATCTCCCAGGTGACGCTCCGCCGCGCCGGGCAGCCCGTGCTGGTGACCGCCAGGGTTGAAGTGGCTGCCCGCGCTGGTGGCGTCCGGCGCGCTGCAGTCGCCCTTCTCATGCACGTGCGTGGCGAGCTTTCCGGGGGTGACGCCGGCCACGGAGACCTTCACCCGCACGCCACCCTCCACCGGCGTGAACGTGGCCGTGCCCGTGAGCTTGGAGCCGCTACGGGCCTCGAGGCTGATGGTGAGCGGCTGGCCCTCCGGGCTCGCTGGCGCCTCGGGCGCGGGGGCCTCCGCACTGGAGCTCGCCGGGGGAGCGACCGCCGGCGCCTCCGGGGTGGCCGCCGCGGGCGCGGGCGCGCCGCCACAGGCAGTAGCGAGCAGACACAAGAGCGAAGCGACGGAAACTGAGCGGATCATACGGCACGCCTCCTTGGCGAACTCCCTTCATAGACCCTGAGGGCCACGGCGCAAGCGGACGCTACGCGGGCTGGGCCTCGTGCCCCTTGCCCATCCAGCGGCGGCCGAACCAGATGCCGATGGGCCCGATGAGCGTGCTGACGCCGATGATGAGCCACATCAGCTCACTGTTGCGCGGCCCCTCGGCAGGACACAGCTCCTGCAAGAGGTAGCCCGAGGTGGGGCCCACCAAGAACTTCGCGAAGAAGTACGGCAGGGACGCGAGGCTCACGTAGGTGGCCTCACGCCCACGCGGCGCGATGGAGACGTTGTACTCATAGAGCCGCGGCGACCAGAGCGCCTCCCCGATGGTCAGCAGCAAGATCATGATGATCTGCAAGTAGAGCGCGGAGCCCAGCGCCAGCACGAAGGGGCTCAGGGAGGAGATGAAGGCGCCGAACAGCAGCACGTTGAACGGCTTGAACTTGCGCGTGATGGCGGTGCCGAGCGGCGCCAAGAAGATGATGAGCAGGGCGTTGAGCGACCACAGCGTCCCGATGGGGAAGCTCTCCCCTTGCTCTCGCGTGATGTACTTGGGCCAGGTGAAGTGCATGTGCTGGAACATCATGCGCACCAGGGAGAGAAACAGCAGGAGCACGATGAAGCGCCAGAAGGTCTTGTCGCTGACCACGTCGCGCAGCGCCGACAGCACGCCCGGCTTCTTGGGGGGCGCTGGCTCCGTGTCCTCCGGGTCGACGCGGTGCTCGAAGTCCCTCCGCAAGAAGAAGACGATGACCGCGGCGATGGCCGCGAACACCACGCCCAGCGCCATGATGGCGGCGTGAGCGCTCATCTCGCGCGCTCCGAGCAACGGCAAATCGACGACGTGCTTGCCGAGCTTGTTCGTGGCGGGGTCCAAGAAGGCGCGGCGCACCGGGTCGATGACCAGCGGGCCCACCATGGCGCCGGCGACGTTGAAGCTGACGTACCAGAGGGAGAAGCCGAAGGCCCGCGTGCGGCGCGTGGACGCACGCTGCACGGCGGTCTGCAGCACGGGGGAGGTGGCGGCGAAGGCCAAGCCGAAGGCCAAGAGCGCGGCGATGGCCGAGGTGGAGTCTCCCGCCAGCGACATCCCGAGGCGCGTGACCGCGGTGAGCACGAAGGCGATGATGAGCGTGCGACGCACGCCCACCGCGTCCGCCACGGAGCCGATGACCATCACGAACAGGGTGATGAGCGTGGAGAAGGTGGCGGCCCACCAGCCCGCCTGCTCGTCGCTCATCCCAAAATCACTGGAGAGCCAGAGCGGTAGGGTCTGCAAGAAGGAGAAGACACCGAGGTACTCGAAGAAGGTGGCAAGGTAGATGAGCCACAGCTCTCGCGGTCCGCGGAAGAGCGCGCGCAGGTCGTCCTTGAGGCTGGGCTTGGGATCAGCGGTGGCGGCGGTGGACATCGCTCGGTGGCCTGGGGCAAGAGGTGGGCGCCGAGCCTAGCTCAGCCTTGGCTCGGCTCGAGGGCTTGCGGCGAGGAGGAGCATCAGCCACGCTACCCGCCGCTCGCCGTGAGCCCTGACGAGGGCGCCCCGTACCAGGTAGGAACGACGGGGCGCAAGGAGAGGCAGCGCGTGGCGTGGTTCATTCTCATCATCGCCGGGATCTTCGAGGCCGGCTGGACGCTCGGGCTGAAGACCACCGAGGGCTTCACGCGCCCGCTGCCCAGCCTGCTCACCATCACGGCCATCGTCGTCAGCATGGTGCTCCTCGCCCAGGCGACGCGGGCGCTGCCCATCGGGAGCGCCTACTCGGTGTGGGTGGGGCTCGGGGTGCTGGGAGCGACGCTCGGCGGCCACCTCCTGTTCGGCGAGCCCCTGCCCCCGCTGCGCCTGGCCTTCGTGGGGCTGCTGCTGGTGGCGCTCGTCGGCCTCAAGTGGACCTCCCCGTCGGGCTAGCGCGGCCTGCGGCGCCGCAGGCGTGGCGGCTACCCCGCGAGCGCGTCGAGCAGCAGGGCGTTGACCTGCTCCGGCGCCTCTTGATGCGCAAAGTGCCCCACGCCACGCAAGAGGTGCAGGCGCAGCTTCGGGGCGAGGGCGTGGTGCCGCTCGGCCAGCTCCCGCACGAAGCAGGCGTCGAGCTCGCTCCACAGCAGCGTGACGGGCAGCTGCACGAGCGGCGCTGGCGCGGAGCGGCGCCGCAGCAGCTTCAGCGCGCCGCCTCGCAGCGCGGTGCGGTAGTACGCCAAGGGGCCGCGCAGCGGGCGACGCCCCACCTCACGCCGCGCGGCCTCCACCAGCTCCGGCAGCGCACGCTCGGCGCCGGGCGTGCGGCGGAACATCTGGCCCACCGCGGCGCCCCCGCGCCGCGCCAGCCAGCGCTCCGGCAGCCACGGGAGCTGGAAGAACAGCATGTACCAGCTCTTGCGGAGCTGCCGGGGCTCGGAGAGCAGCGCCTGCTCCAGCAGCCAGGGGTGCGCGCAGCAGAGCACCACCGCGGTCCGTAGCGCCTCCGGATGGCGCTCTGCGACGTGCCAGGTGATGGCGCCACCCCAGTCGTGGCCCACGAGACGGAAGGGCTGTGGGTCGAGCGCGCGGCCCAGCGCCACGACGTCTCGCGCCAGCGTGTCGAGATCGTAGCCGCCGCGGGGAGCCTCGCTCTGCCCGTAGCCGCGCAGATCCGGCGCGACCACGCGGTAGCCAGCGCGCACCAAGGGCTCCCACTGGAGCTGCCACGAGCCGTGCGTCTCCGGGAAGCCGTGCAGCAAGAGCACGAGCGGCCCCTCCCCCAGCTCCGCGTAGTGCAGCTCCACCCCGTTGACGCGCCGCCGGTGAACGCTGGGCAGAGAGCTCATGGCGCCAGCCTAGCAGCCCGGCGTCCACCGCGAACACCCCGCGGCGACCTCGAGTCCGCGCGCGCCTGTAGCCCGCTTCTGGCTCACGCTAACCGGCCGCGACCTGGGTGAAGCTCCGCACGAAGTCCGACGCGGGCGCCTGCTGCAGCTCCTGCCAGGCGCCGAGCTGCGTCACCCGGCCGTGCTCGAGGACGAGGAGCTGGCCACCGAGCGCGCGAGCGTCGGCGGGCTCGTGCGTCACGATCACGGTGGGCAGCGCCAGCCGCTCCAGGGTGGCGCTCAGGAAGCCCCGCACCTCGCTCCGCGCGTGCACGTCGAGCGCCGCCAGGGGCTCGTCGAGCAGCAGCGCTCGTGGCCCAGGCGCCAGGGCGCGCGCGAGCGCGACGCGCTGCTGCTCCCCGCCCGAGAGCGTCCGCGGGCTGCGGAGCGCCAAGGCCTCGAGCCCGAGCTCGGCCAAGAGCGCGGCGCAGCGCCGCTCACGCTCCTTGCGCCCCAGCTTGGGCACGGTCTGCTCGAGCGCGAAGCGCAGGTTGTCGCGGACGCTCCAGTGCGGAAAGAGCGCGTAGTCTTGCGGCAGGTAGCCCAACCGCCGCTGCTCGGTGGGCACCGCGACGCCGCGCTCCGTGTCGAGCAGCACCCGCCCCGCCACCACGATGCGCCCTCGCGCGACGGGCAGCGCGCCGAGCAGGCACGCGAGCAGGCTGCTCTTGCCGGCGCCGTTCGGGCCCACCACCACCAGACGAGTGGCCTGGCTCTCCAGGCTCAGCTCGAGCTGGCGCTCCCCCAGCCGCGCGTCGAGCCGCAGCTCGAAGGTGGTCGATGACACGCTAAGGGTCTCCCGCGAGGGCGCGCCGGTGCAGCGCGCGCGCCAGCCACAAGAGGGCGAAGGCCACCACCACCAGCACCACCGACAGCGCCTGCGCCACGCGCAGATCTGCCTCGAGCGCGGTGTAGATGGCCAGCGGGAGCGTCTGCGTCCTGCCCTCCAGGTTGCCGGCGAACATCAGCGTGGCGCCGAACTCTCCGAGCGCGCGAGCCCAAGCCATCGCGGCGCCAGCGAGCAGCCCAGGCCGCGCGAGGGGCAGCGCGAGGCGCCAGAAGACGCTCAGCGGCGGCGCGCCCAGGCTGCGCGCCACGAGCAGCAGCTTGGGGTCCACGCGCCGAAACGCGCTGATCGCCGCCTGCACGAAGAACGGCGCCGAGACGAAGGACTGCGCCAAGATCACCGCGAGGCTGGTGAAGGCCACTGAGCCCCCCGCGGGCAGCAGCCACCCCGCCAGCACCCCTCGGCGCCCGAAGGTGAGCAGCAGCGCGACCCCAGCGACCGCCGGCGGGATCACGATGGGGAGCTGCAGCACGCTCTCTAGCCACCGCGCCGGGCGCCCCGTGGAGTTGGCGAGCAGCCACGCCAGCGGCGTCCCGAGCACGACGATCGCCGCGAGGCTGAGCCCGCTGGTGATGAGGCTCAGGCGCAGCGCTGGCCCGACGAGCGGGTGGGCCAGCCCGCTCGAGAGCTCCGCCGGTGTGATGCTGCCGAGCAGCGCCATCAACGGGAGCACCAGCAGCGCGACGAGCAGCGCGCCCAGCACGCCCAGCGCCGCGCGCTGCACCCTCGGCTCGGCCCAACGCATCCTCACCTCTCTCTAGCGCGCACCGAGCGGCTCGCCCGGGAGGCGGCGTGGCGCTCGGCCTGCCGCGCTCAGCTCCGTGACGGTGTCGCCGGCGCCGCGGACGTCGTAGCCGAGCTCCGTCAGCTCGCGCCGCAGCTCCCGCGAGGTGAGCACCTCGAGCAGGCGTCGCACGCGCGCGTCCGCGAGCAGCTCCGTGGGCACCACGAGATCATAGCGCTCCTCCGCCAAGGGGACGAAGCCGAGGCCGTGGCTGATGGCGGCGTCTCGCGTCGCGACGCCGACGTCCGCCGCGCCGAGCGCGACGAGCTGCGCCACCTCCAGGTGCCCGGGCGCTTGCACCCAGCGCTCGCCGCGCGGCGCGCTCACCCCCACCTCCCGCAGGGTGCGATCGAGCAGCCGGCGCGCGCCAGAGCCCGGCTCGCGCGTGACCACGCGCAGGCCGCGGCGCGCGAGCTCGCGGGGATGGCGGATCGCCCGTGGCTCCCCGGGGCGCGTGACGAGCCCGGCCTCCCAGCGCGCCAGCGTGACGAGGGTCACGGGTGTCGAGGGGAGCTGGCGTCGCACGTCCACCACGTTGTCCGCGCCGGTGCTCCCGTCGACGAGGTGGACGCCCGCGAGCTGCACCTCCCCTCGCGCGAGCGCCTCCAGCGCCGCGCCGCTGGAGCTGGGCAGCCATAGGCAGCGACCGGGGCCCGGGCGGCCGTTCAGGCGCTCGGCGAGCAGCCCGAGCGCGAGCGCGCAGCCCATCACGATCAGGTTGGCCCGCGCCTGCTCCAGGCCGCTCAGCGGCTCGACCGCGAGCTGAGCCCCTGAGCGCTCCACGACGACGGCGTCGGCCGCCAGGCGCGCGTTCGCACCGGCCAGAGGGTGAGCGACCCAGCGGCCCGCCACCTCCGTGAGCGCGACCCGCCCCGTGAGCTCCGGGCGTGCCGCGACGGCGTGCAGGAGCTGCGCCTGGCGTGGCCCGAAGAGCCGCTCCACGCTGGTGCCCAGCGCCTCGGCGAGGCGCAGCGCGATGTCCACCGCGGGGCTGACCCGCCCCGCCTCGATGGCGCTGAGGCTCTGACGAGACAGGCCGATGCGCTCGGCGAGCGCCTGCTGCGAGTAGCCCCGCGCCTCACGCTGGGCGCGGACCAGGGTGCCCGGACGGCTCGTCATGTAGCGTTTACTTTACACGATGTAGCCCTGACACTCCACCACCGAGGCAGGGGCTCCTGGCGACGCCGCGCCTCAGCTCGACGCCGTCAGGGGCGCAGGCGCCAGACTCGGCGCGCGACGAGGGGTGATCTGCACGCGATCCCTCCCGGCCGACTTGGCCTGATAGAGGAGCTGATCCGCGATGCGGAGGAGCGCCGGAGCGTCGTCCGCCTCGCTGTGGCTCACCACCCCCACGCTGATGGTGAAGGACGGCACGCCGGCCCGCACGGTGACCTTCGGCAGCAAGCCGCGCACGCGCTCCACCACCTCCACGGCCCCAGGCGCGTCGAAGCCGATGAGCAGCAGCACGAACTCCTCCCCGCCGAAGCGGCAGACGAGATCATGATTGCGGACGCCTTCCTTGAGCGCGCTCGCCAGCGCCTTGAGCGCGCGATCCCCCACGTCGTGACCGTAAGTGTCGTTGATCTTCTTGAAGTGGTCGATGTCCGCGACGGCGAGCGCGAAGGGAGCGCGCTGCTCGATCAAGATCTCCAGGCGCGCGTCGAGCGCGCGCCTGTTGAACAGCCCCGTGAGCGGATCGGTGGTGGCCTTGGCCTCGGAGGCTGCGACGGAGCGGATGGTGTTGAGGCGCGTGCCGATCTGGTGGGCGTTGAAGGTCAGCGCCTGGAGCTTACGGTAGAGCGTCGGATCTCCCGCCGTGCCGAGCGCACGGATCATCCCCGTGCCGCGCCCTCCCACGAAGATGGGCGCGCACGCGGCCGCGCAGCCCGCGTCGATCTGGCCACGCAGCCCCTTGCACGCCGTGAGCGCCATCCCGTCCTCGTAGACGAGCCCCTGCCCGCGCCGCACGGTGGGGCACTCTCGAGGGCTCTTGATGACGCACTCTGCCGCCGGATCCATGTCGCCGCGCACCAGGCTGTGCTCGATGTCCCCGTCTGGATCGGAGGCGACCATGAGCTGCACCCCTGCCGTCTCCGCCATCACGCCGAGCGCCTGATCCGCGATGCGGAGCACCGCGTCCTCGTCCTCTGCGATCTCCAGGGCGTGCCGGAGCCGCGCGTCGTGCTCGTGGCTGCGGAGGCGCTCCTCCGCGGCGCTGGCCTTCGCCGCTTGCTCGGCCAGGCGGAGCTCGAAGGCCTGCTCGAGCGGGACGATGAAATGGTACCAGCCGAGCGGGAGCACGAGCACCAAGAACGCCACGACCCCCACCAAGGGCCGTAGCGCTGGAGGCGCCGCCGGCAAGAGCGCCGCGGGGCCCACCATCCCCACCACGAACGAGGCCCCGAGCAGCACCACGAAGGCCGCGACCCGCCCGCGCGTGAGCGCTGCAGGTAGACGGAGACGCTCAGCGGGCGCTCTCGCCGTCTCGACCGGGCTCTCCGAGCTCCTCGTTACGTCCATGGGCCTCTTGGGCGGACGCTGAGTAGAAGCGCCACCCGAACGCCCAACACTAGGCCAACCCCCCTCTAGCGTCTAGGCGCCCGGACCGGGGGATGACCGACGCAGGCCGGCGCCGTGAGGGTGCCGTAACGTGAGCCAGCGAACTTGGCCTACGACGAGCCCTTGGTCAGCTTGCGGATCATCCGCGCGATGAGCTTGGCCGCGCGCTTCGGATCCAGCCGGTAGAGGGCGTCCAGCAGCTTGGCGTCCCGACCGACGAGCACGCGGTAGGCGTCCCCCTCCATGCCGTCCAGGATCTGTCGGGCGGCGTCCTCCGGCTGGGTGATCTTGCGGCTGTTCAGCGCTGGGTCTTTGGGGAGCTCCAGCCCGGAGTTGGCAGTGATGTTGGTGGCGACGGCGCCGGGGAACACCGCCGTGACCCGCACGGGGGAGCTCGCCAGCTCCGCGTGCAGTCCCTCCGTGAAGAGCTTCACCGCGGCCTTGGAGGCGCCGTAGATGGTCTGCCCGGGGACGGGCAAGAAGCCTCCCATGCTGGAGACGTTCACCAGGTGCGCCTCCGGGCGCTGGCGGAGCAGCGGCAAGAACACGCGCGTCATGTGGAGCGTCCCGCCCCAGTTGACCGCGAACACCCGCTCGACCGCGGCGTCCTCCAGCTCCTCGAAGCCAACGAAGGGCTGGATGATCCCTGCGCAATTGATGACGCCGTCCACCACACCGAAGCGCTGGAGCACCTGCCGTGCCCCCGCCTCCACCGCCGCGCGCTGCGTGATGTCCACGGTGAAGGTGGCGAGCCTGTCGGCGCTGCCCCCCGCGAGCCGCGCCGTCTCGCGCAGCGCCTCCGCGCTCACATCGAAGGCCGCGGCGCTGGCGCCGCGCGCCAAGAGCTCCAGCACGAGCGCGCGGCCGATGCCGTTGCCGCCGCCCGTCACCACCACCACCTTCGACGCTAGCTTCATGTCGAGCTCCTTGGGCTGGGGTCAGCTCACTGCAGCGTGAAGTTCACGGTGGTGGAGCCGCCGGAGGCTACGGTGACGCTCTTGACCACCGGCGCGTAGGGCACCTTGGTGGCCATCACCTCCCAGGTGCCGGCGATGACGTTCTGGAGGTTGAAGTTGCCCGTGGCGTTGCTGGTGCCGCTGAAGAGCCCACGGTTGACGCTGAGGGTGACGCCGCTCACCGGCTGCGAGCTGCCGTCGATGACCTGGCCGTACAGGGTGCCGACGCCCGGGTCCGCGCCGATGCGCACCTGGTAGTGCGCCGCCTGCTTGGTGAGGTAACCCTGGGTGTCCACGGACACGAGGTGGAAAAACCACACGCCGCTCGGCAAGCCGGAGAGGATCTGCTGCTTCTGCGTCACCGGCACGAAGGTGTCCGCCTTGGTGGGCACGGTGTTGGCGAAGGCGTCACGCACGTAGTAGCCGCCCACCAGATCTTCATCGACGAGCGGGTACGTCCACGAGAAGAACGCCGTGTTGTTGGCGTTCCACGCCGCGGGTGAGGGGTGGCTGCTGGAGGTCACGGCTGGAGGCAAGGTGTTGACCTTCACCTCGAACCACCCCTGCAGCCCGCCCACCACGCTGCTGCCGTCCACCGGCACGATGTGGAAGAAGTTGCTGCCTTGCACGAGCTGCGTGCGCGCCAAGAGGAGGCTCTCCTCCGCCAGGAATTGGCCATTGCCGGGCGTGGGGATCGTGGTGCGCGTGCCGTTCAAGAGCTGGTAGTAGCCCTGCACGCTGGGGAAGGGCTTGTTCCACGTCAGCCGCAGATCACTGAAATCGTCGTTGTAGGTGTGCAGCGCGCTCGGGTGCGTGCTGGACGTGATGGTCAAGGGCGGCAGCAGCTCTTCCGTCCGCTCTCCGGTGACCGAGCCCGTGAGGCTGCGGTAGGCGCCAAACAGCAGCTTCACTCGCCCGAGCGCGCCGTTGCCCCCCTGTCCGCCGTTGTACACGCCCGTCCCTCCGAAGCCACCCGCCGCGGAGATGGCGCCCGTCATGGTCAGGCGATCTGCCGCGAGCAGCACGCCGCCCCCCGAGCCGCCACCGCCACCCCCGGCGTAGCTGCCACCGCTCACGGAGTTCGTGCCGCGCTGGCCGTCGGCGTTGATCTGGCCCGCCATGTCGATGACGGGCGCGATGAGCCGCAGCACGCCGCCGCCCTTGCCCCCGGCCACGCCGACGCCAGTCTGGACGCCGCCTCGCCCACCGCTCGCCCCCGCTTGGATGCTGAAATCGAGCTTGATCCCGTAGCTGGCGCCGCCGACCCCGCCCCAGGCGACGCTCCCGCCGTAGCTGCCCGTCGCGCCTTGCACCACGTGCCCACCGCCGCCGCCACCGCTGCCAAAGTACGTGTAGCTGGGCGCCCCGGAGTAGTAGTACTTGCCATCCGCGCCGCGGCCGGCGGCCGTGTCGCCCGTGGGCGCCACGACGATGGCTCCGCCGTTCTGCACGGTGATGGAGTCCGCGATGAGGGTCAGGGACCCCGAGGGCGCCGTCAGCGTGGCGCCGGAGCGGACCACGACCGCGCCCTTGACGATCACCACGCCGTCGAGGTTCTGATCGGTCGCGACGTCGAGCCCGGGCAGCGCGCACTGCGCGGCCTGCGCGTCACAGAGGTTCGAGCTGCAGGTCTCCGTGGTCGCCCACGCGGCGCCGCTGGGCTCACAGGTCTCCACCCGCACACCGTTGCAGCGGCGCTCGCCCGGGGTGCAGGCGCCCGTGCAGAGCCCCGCGCCGCACGACACCGCGCAGGTCTCCAGGTAGAGCCAAGCCGTCCCGCTCGAGTTGCAGATCTCCACCCCACCCGCCGAGCAACGGCGAGCGCCTGGTACGCAAGGGCCCCCCGGATCTCCGCCGCCGCTGCCGCCCGTCCCCGCGCTGCCGCCCGTCCCCGCGCTGCCGCCCGTCCCCGCGCTGCCGCCCGTCCCCGCGCTCCCGCCCGTCCCCGCGCTCCCGCCCGTCCCCGCGCTGCCGCCCGTCCCTGCGCTCCCGCCCGCACCTCCAGCGCCTGCGCTGGCGCCTTCGCCTCCGCTCCCGCTCGCCCCGGCGCTCCCGCTCACGCCTCCGCTCCCGCTCGCCCCGGCGCTCCCGCTCACACCTCCGCTCCCGCTCGCCCCGGCGCTCCCGCTCGCCCCGGCGCTCCCGCTCGCCCCAGCGCCCCCACCCTCGCCTCCGCTCCCGCTCGCTCCGGCGCTCCCGCTCACGCCCGCGCTCCCGCTCGCTCCGGCGCTCCCGCTCACGCCCGCGCTCCCGCTCGCTCCGGCGCTCCCGCTCACGCCCGCGCTCCCGCTCGCTCCGGCGCTCCCACTCACGCCCGCGCTCCCGCCACCGCCCCCACCGTCTCCGTCATCACTGCCACAAGCCGACAGCGTGAGGGCCAAAGCGATCGTGAAGTAAGAGACGTTCCGTGAGACGAGCATGATGACCTCGCAGCGAAGCACCCCATTGGGCAGCCGGCACTAGCGCCCCGCCCCTGGGACGAGCGCGTGCCTAGCACCGCTCCGCGAGCGGCGCACCTCGACCCCGCCAGGCCGCTGGCGGGAGCGCCGTGAGCCCGTGGCTGCGCGGTCCGTCGCGCGGCGGGGGCTACGCGACGACCGCCGGAGGCGAGCGGCCCACGGGCCAGGTTGCCCGAAGCTCACGCCACGGAACCCTCGCGTGCCCCCTCAGTGCCCGAAGGTGGGCACGATGAGCGCGCGCGCGAGCGTGTGGAACACCAGGTTGAAGGCGACGACCGCCGGGGTGGCGTCCGAGTCCACGCCGAGCCGGTCGACGTCCAAGGCATGCACGGCGAAGACGTAGCGGTGCGCGCGGTCTCCCTGCGGGGGAGCGGCGCCGCCATAGGCCTTGACGCCGTAGTCGTTGCGGCAGTGAAAGGCGCCGGGAGGAAGGCCCCCACCGCCCGCCTTGCCGGCACCAGCGGGCAGCTCCGTGACGCTCGCGCTCAGATCCACCACCACCCAGTGCCAGAAGCCCGAGGGCGTGGGCGCGTCAGGATCGAAGCAGGTGACGGCGAAGCTCTTGGTGCCCTCTGGGAAGCCCTCCCACTTCAGGGGCGGCGACTCGTTCCCGCCGGACATCCCAAAGTCGTTGAACACCTGCGCGTTCGGCAGCGCACCGCCGTCCTGGAAGGCCTGGCTGGTGACGGTGAAGGCCGGCACCCGCGGCAGCAGCGAGTACGGCTCTGGGGCGAGAGGTCGATCGAGGTTCATGACAGCGGGCTCCTCCTCCACCGCCCAGCGCGGCAGTGAGCTGCGGTGGTTATCAGAGCCGCGGCGCGCCGAGAAGCCGTGGAGGTGCGCGGCACGCTAGTCGAGCGCGTCGTGCACGGCGCCCCTACGCGCAGCAGCGAGCATCGCGCCGCCCGCCAGCGCGCTCAGGCGGCGCCACGGGCTCGCGGACGTCAGCCGAGCTCACTGCCTCGGTTCAGGCGGGAGCGGAAGCTCAGCGCCTGCTGGACCAGCAGGGGGCTGGCACCATGCAAGCCGAGGCGCCGCAGGCGCTGCGCCATGGGGTGCTCGGAGGCGCCCACTTGGAGCTTCATGTGGCGCGGGCGCAGGGTCCGCATCCGGGCGTCGATGTCCACCGTGGTCTTGAGGCTCCGCTCCTGGCGGCGGGAAAACAGCACCCAGTCGAAGGCGGGCACCACCGGACCGGCCCCCCAACCGCCCGCCAGCCTCACCAGTGGGCTCGCGGTGCCCGGCTCCAAGACCGCGCCCTCGAAGCGCGCTCGACCGAAGCTGAGCGGGATCTCGGTGACGAACTTCGGATAGCCCCAGAGCTCCCGGCCGGCCGCGCACGCGGCGGGCGTGGTGACGGGCAAGTCCAGCACGTGGAAGCCGCCCCCGCGGCGCACGGCGGGGAGCAGCGCGTCGATGAGCACGCTCGGCTGCCGACGCTCCGTCCGGTGGTAGCAGCCGACCGCCACAGCCACCTCGTTGTAGCTGCCGATGGTGGTGGCGCGGTACTCGAACCAGGCGAGCACCAACGGCGTCCTGCCGCCTGGGAGCCGCATCGGGCGCAGCTCCGCCGCGAAGAGCTGAGCCTCCACGTCCACCGTGTGCACGCTGAACACCGCCAGCAGCGCGGAGACGTCGAAGTAGAAGATGGGCAGCGTGACGTCACCCTCGGTGGTGGTGGCGGTGGTGCGGGGGACGTCGAAGAACGAGGGCGTCATGGACAGGGGCTCCGTGGGGTGGAGGCTAGCGCAGCTCGGCGTCGCTCGGGCGCCGAGCTCACGGCTGGCCGTGCGGCGCGCTGGCGAGCCAGGTCTGCTGCTCTTCGAGGATGGCGAGCCGGTTGATTTGGTTCGTGCCCTCGTAGATCTGCGTCAAGCGCGCGTCGCGGAGCTGCTTCTCCACGCGCCGGGCGTGCAGCACGCCGTGATTGCCGAGCAGCTCCAGGGCGGCCTCACAGACGCGCAGGGCCGCGTCGCTGGCGAAGACCTTGGCGATGGAGGCGCGCGCCTGCGCCGGCCGCCAGGTGTTGGCGCTCTGCCACACGAGCGCGCGCATGGCTTGCACCTCGATGAGCATCTGGGCCAAGCCGAGCTGGACGTCTTGGTAGTCGAGCAAGCCCTTGCCCGCGAGCCGGGCGCTCGCGGCGAAGTCGAGCGCGCCCTCGAGCGCGCCGCGCGCGATGCCGAGCGCGATGGCGCCCACCGGCACGCGCGACGCGTTGAGCACGGCGCGGTTGAGCCCCCAGCCACGCCGCAGCCCGCCCACCACGTCCGCGTCGGGCACGAACACCCCATCGAACACCAGCTCCGCCGCCTCCGACGCGCGCTGCCCCATCTTCAGCTCGGTGCGCGCCACGCTGAAGCCGGGCGCGCCGCGCCCGACGACGAAGCAGGTCCACGACTCCATCCCCTCGCCCTCCAGCGCAGCGAACACCGTCACGCGCTGCGCGAGCGCCCCCCCCGAGATGAACACCTTACGCCCGTGGAGGCGCCAGCCCCCCGGCGCGCGGCGCGCCACCGTGCCGGGCACGTAGCGGAGGGCACCCTCGGACTCCTCCACGTCCGAGCCGCCGCTGGGCTCGGTGATGGCAAAGGCGAACAGCGCCGGCCGGCTGCGCAGGCTATGACGGAAGGCCGGCACCACGTGGCGCGCGAGGGCGCGGGGTTGCCCCGCGAGCACGAGGGGCACCGCGCCGAGCGCGCTCGCGCCCACCATCAAGCCGAGGCCCGCGCAGGCGGCGCAGAGCTCCTCCATCTTGAGGCTCTGCGCGAGCGTGAACGGTACGCGCAGCAGCCCCGGCGGGATGGAGCCGAGCGGCGCCGGGAGCAGATCCGACAGCAGCCCGGCGCGCCCGGCCGCCTCGAGCACGCGCTCGATGAGCTGCGGCTCCCGCTGGAGGTCCAGTTCGAGCGCCCGCGGCGCCAGCTCACGCTGCGCGAAGCGGCGCACGCGGCGGCGGTACGCGGCGGCGGCGGGCGGCAGGCTCTGCGTGTCTTGCTCCCAGAGCGAGCGCGGCGCGGCGGCGACGAGCGGCTGCGCCAGCCACCCGAGCTCACGCAGCGCCCGGTGGGGCGACAACGGGTGCGAGGGTGACAGGATGCCTTCCATCAGCGTCCGTCCTCCATCGCCAGCGCGGTGAGCCTCAGATCCGTGGGGGTGCCCGCGAGCAGGCGCAGGTGGTAGTTGTCGCGCAGCCGGCGCTCGATCCCGGTGTCTTGCAGGTAGCCCGTGCCACCGAAGACCTGCAGCGCGTGGCTCGCCGCCTCGCAGAGCTGCGGGTGCGCCACCGAGCGCAGCGCCAGCACGCGCGCGAGCGCCTCCGGCCGCAGCGTCATGTCAGCGAGCAGCGCCTGCACCGAGAGCACGTTGGCCTCCGCGCCGCTCAGCAGCAGGCGCACGGCCACGTGCTCCACGATGAGCTTGCCGCCCTGGCGGCGCAGCGCTGCGTAGTCCTTCGCCGCCGCGAGCGCGCCCTCGGTCGCGCCGAGCCCGATGCCCACGAGCCCCAGCGCGTCGAGCGCCAGCACCTCACGGTAGAGCGCGAGCGCCGCCGCGACGTCCTCGAGCAGCAGCTCTCCGAGCCGCGGAGCCCGCACCTGCCAGGTGCTCAGGCCGTCCAGCCCGAGCGCGTGCGGTGCGGGCGTGAGCTCGAGCGTCGCGCGCGGCAGCCTCCACCAAGAGAGCCGCCGCGCGTCGCTCCAGCGCGGCAGCAGCAGCGCGCTCCACGGCTCGGCCGCCCCCAAGAGCAGCGGCCGTCCCGCCTCCCCCGCGCCGAGCGGCGCCAGCTCGGGCTCCGCGGGCGCGGCCTCGCTCACGGGCGGCGCGCCGAGCGCCGCGCCCCGCAGCCCCTTGTCGAGCCCCAGCTCGGCGTACAGCCACGGCCATGGCGCCGCGTCCTCCACGCCGAGCCGGCGCCCGAGCAGCAGCCCGAGCGCCGCGTGGTGCAGGCAGAGCGCCGCCGTGGCGCTCTCCCGCGCCACGCGGTGCAGGAGCCCTACCGACCACCGGCACCCCGCGACGGAGGGCTCTTCCCAGAGCCCGAGCCCCGACGCCGCGGGCGCCGCGAGCAGCCCGAGCTCCTCCGCCAAGCGCCTCACCTCCCCCAGCTGCGCGGCCGTGGGCACTCGCTCCGGTCGCTCCGCGAGCGGGCGAACGGCGCGCTCGAGGTAGCGCTCCACCGCGCCTCGGGCGTTCCGCTGCTCCACGCTGGGTGGTGCGCCGAGCTCGAGCCAGCGGCTCCGGGGCGTCCTGGGAGACGTCATGGCGAGGGCAGGGGCATGACGTGGGCATCCTACCAGAGCCCCGCCAGACCGTCGCCCGCGCGGCCAGCAGGCCCGCCCTGGGCGGCGACCTCGGCGCGCCTCCACGGCGCCGGCGTGGGAGGCAAGCCCCTCCGTGCGCACCTAGGGCGAGCGCCCGCGCTCGCCCCGCTGCACGCCCTCGGGACGAGTGATCTCGGGCTGGTGCTCCGCGAGGCGCGCGGCCATCACGTCCACGGCCTCCGGGCTCTGGTCGATGAGCACGAAGCCACGCTCATGGCGCGCGGCGGCGGCGCCGAGGGTGCCGCTACCGGCGAAGTAGTCGAGCAGCACGTCGCCGGGCGACGAGTGCACCTTCACCAGTCGCTCCACGACGCCCAGCGGCTTCTGCGTGGGGTAGCCGGTCTTCTCACGGCCGCTCGTCGGCACGATGGTGTGCCACCACACGTCCGTGGGCGTCTTTCCACGCGCGGCCTTCTCCGGCGTCACGAGCCCGGGCGCCATGTACGGGATGCGATCCAGCGCCTCGTAATGAAACACGTAGCGCTTCGGATCCATGACGTACCAGAGCAAGGTGTCGTGCTTGCACGGCCAGCGGGTCTTGCTGCGCCCGCCGAAATCATAGGCCCAGATGAGCTCGTTCATGAAGCAGCGCCGCCCGAGCAGCGCGTCGAGCGCCACCTTCACGTAGTGCACCTCGCGGTAGTCGAGGTGCACGAACAGCGAGCCGTCCGGCGTGAGGCAGCGGAGGCTCGCCTCGATGCGCGGCAAGAGAAAACCGGTGTAGTCGTCGAAGCCGTCCGCGTACTCCGGGCTCTCCAGCCGCTGCACGTCGTAGCGGCGCCCCCCGAAGCCCCGGCGCTCGCCGCGCGCCTCAGCGCGGCGCACCCGCACCCGCTGCCGTCGCTGCGGCGCGCCGGTGTTGAACGGCGGATCGATGTAGATGAAGCGCGCGAAGCCGCTCGGCAGCGTGGGGAGCAGCGCTGCGTTGTCACCGAGGAGGATGCGCTTCATGCCAGCGCAGGCAGCGTAGGTCGGCTCGCGGGCCAGCGGAAGCCACTCCCAAGGGCGCGCTCCTCTCGGCTAGGATCGCGCCATGCTGAGCCGCCGCCGTCTGCTCTCACTCTCCGCGCTCTCCCTCACCACGGCGGCCTGCGAGGCCATCGGGCTCAAGGCCACCATCGTCACCTCCACCACGCGAGACGGCAGGACCACCACCACCGTGCGCGAAGCGCGTCGCTGGGAGGAGTTCGAGGCGGCGATGGGCGAGGTGGCCACGCAGTTCAGCAGCTTCGCGGAGGCCGTGGGCGCCACCATGGGGGAGCTCGGGCGGGCGTTGGTCGACGTGCCGCCCCAAGGCGTCGTCACGCTGGGACGGCTCGCGCCGACGCTGGCGCCCTACGAGGGCGACGTCCGCTACGACTACCTGAAGGTGGCGCGCCTGAGCCCGAGCTCGCCCTACGACTTCAGGTACGTGCAGCTCGGGATGCCCGAGGTCGACGCCTTCTTCCGCGCCTCCGCTGAGCTGTACGCCACCGCCTATCAGCTCCTGGAGACGGGGCGACACGTCCTGATGGCGCAGGCTCGGCTCGCGGGCGAGGACCCGCCCCGGGACGTCGTGAGCGGCAAGCGCGCCATTCGCCGAGGGGAGATCGAGCGCGCCCTCGGTCCCCTCACGGATGGCGCCGGGCCGGGCGCGGCGCGGCTCGAGGTGCTCTGGCGCGCCTGCGCGGAGCTCGGCGCGCGCCTCGCCGGCACGGCCGCGGAGACCGCCAGCAGCGGCGCGGCGCTGGTGTCCAGCGCGCCCTCGCAGATCCTCGACCCCAAGCTGGTCTTGCACCTGCCGCTCATCGTGAAGGGCCTGGAGCAGAGCGTGAGCCTCGTTACGGACACCGGCCAGCTCTTGACGAGCGTCCTGAGCTAGCGGGGCAGCGCGGAGGGCGCCCTGGCCCGACCAGTTCACCCCTATTCATTTCCACTACCTACGCGCGCTGCGTTGATCCCAGTCTTCTCCCCTGCTAACTGGTCGGACCAGCCATGGCCCCGCGCAGCCCCGCCGAGCAGCAGAGCGTCACCGGGAGGCTCACGGCCACGCTCCAGCGCGCCATCGTGAGCGGCAAGCTGCGGCCGGGGGAGGCGCTACCGTCCGAGCGCGCGCTGGCGGAGCAGCACGAGGTCAACCGCTCCACGGTGCGGGAGGCGCTGCGGCGACTCGAGGCGCTGGGGCTCATCACGGTGAGGCAGGGCGGCGCCACGCGCGTGGCCGAGGCGCTCTTGAGCACCAGCTTGGCGGCGCTGCCGGAGCTGGTCGCCAGCGGCGGCCGGCTCGGCCTCAAGGTGCAGGAAGATCTGCACGAGCTGCGGGGCCTGCTGCTCGGCTTCTGCGCGGAGCGCGCCGCGCACCTGGCGGATCCCGCGTCCGTGGCGCGGCTGGAGCAGCTCGCCGCGCAGCTCGCTCAGCCGGGGCTGACGCCCACCGCCGCCCAAGCGCTGGACTTCGAGTTCTTCGAGCAGCTCGTGCGCGTCACCGGCAACCAGCTCTTGCTGCTCTTCACGCAGCTCGTCAAAGACGTGTACTTCCGCGCGCCCAAGCGCTTCCTGGGGCTCTACGGAGAGCGCTTCAGCGCCGAGCATCACGCGCGCGCCGTCGCCGCCATCCGGGCGCGGGACGCCCAGAGCGCGGGCGAGGCCCTGCGCGCCTACGCCGCCAGCGCGCTCTCGCCTCCACACCGAAAGGCCCACTGATGGCTCGCCCACCCCTGCCCTCCCTGCTCCGCCCCGAGCCGCCGGACAACGCCTGCCGCTACGCGGGGCGCCCCGGCCACGTGGAGAGCTACTTCGTGCGCGCCAACCACCCCAGCCGTCCGCTGGCGCTGTGGCTGAAGGCCACGCTCCTGGCGCCGCTCCGCGGCCCCGCGGTGGCAGAGAGCTGGCTCGTCTACTTCGACGGCGAGCGGCGCGAGACCTTCGCGCACAAGCAGACGCAGCCCTTCGCGGAGGCGAGCTTCGGGGCGCCCCGCTCGGCCACGCCCACGCTGCGCGCCGCGGGGTTGACGCTCGCGCTCGAGACGCCGGGGCGCGCGGAGGGGCGCTTCGAGGCGGCGGGCGGTGCGGCCACGGTGCGGCTCGGCTGGCAGCCGTTGGGCTCGCCCATCGCGCAGCGGCTCTCCATCTTCCCGCTGCGGGCGCTGCGCACCGGGCCCTTCCCGCGCTCCAAGCTGCTGACCCCCGCGCCCGCGCTCCGCCTGCACGGCGCGCTGGAGCTGCCCACCGGTGAGGTGCCGGTAGACGGCTGGGTGGGCATGCAGGGGCACAACTGGGGCAAGGAGCACACCTATGAGTACGCCTGGGGCCAGTGCGTCTTCCCGGAGCAGGACGCGCTGGTGGAGGGCTTCAGTGGGCGCGTGCTGCTCGGAGGGCGCCCGAGCCCGCAGGTGTCCGCGCTCGTCGTGCGACGCGGCGCGCGCAGCTTCCGCTTCGATACGCTGTTCGACGTGTGGCGGCAGAAGGTGCGGCTCGAGCGAGACGCCTGGCAGCTCCGGCTGCTCGGCCCGGGCGGCGAGGCGGAGCTGCTCATGGACGCCGAGCGGCAGCCCATGGTGTGCCTCGGCTACGACAACCCGGACGGCCAGCGCTCGTACTGCTTCAACAGCAAGCTGGCTCGCGTGAAGCTGACGGTGCGCCCCAAGGACGACGCCTCGTTCACCTGCGAGAGCGCCCACGGCGGCGCGCTCGAATTTCTTCGCCACGAGCCCGACGCTCGTTTCCCCCACGTGGTCTGAAGGAGCCCGAGTCCATGCCCATCACCTTCGTCGAATCCATGCGCGGCAGCGTCACCCCTCAGGGCGGCGGAGAGGCCCACCCGCTCTGCTTTCACGTCGAGGCGCTCGGCGGGCAGGGTGGCCGCTTTCGCCTGAGCGGCGTGGTCCACGCGAGCCCGTGGGCGGAGGAGGCCGTGGCGGAAGGCACGCTCGAGCTGTCCTTGCTACCACCGCGCATCGCCTATGAGGTCGGCTTCACGAGCGACACGGGCCAGCGGCTGCGCCTCCACGGAGCCAAGCGCCCCAGCCCGCTGCGGCTCCTCTCGAGCATGACGGTGCTGGAGATCACGCTGGAGACCGCCGAGGGCACGGCGCTCGCGCGAGGCACGCTCCGCTTCGATCTGCTGGAGCTGCCGGAGTTCGCCGCCTCCTGGCTGTCCGTCCGGTCGCGGGCGGCGCGGCAGCTCCGCGCGCGGCGCGTGGCGGTCGCGCGGCGTGACTTGCCACCCACCGCGGCGCAGAGCAAGGCATGAAGCCGCAGGCGCTACGGCACGATCACCGGCTGCGCGCGCTCGCGGAGGCGGCGCTCCCGGCCGGCAGACTGCTGCCAGCAGCGGGCCCGGCCACCCTGGAGCGCACCGAGCGCTTCCTGGCGTCGCTGCCGGACGGCACCCAGCGTGGCTACGCGCGGCTGCTCGGGGTGCTGGACGGCGTCGCGCTGGCGCGCCACGCCCGGCGCTTCGCCGCGCTGCCGCTCCACCAGCGGCGAGGCCTGCTCATGGCGCTCGAGCAGTCGGAGCTGCTGCGCCTGCCGCTGCGCGGCCTGCTCGTGCCGCTGAAGCTCGCGCACTTCGACGACCCAGGGGTGCACGAGGCGCTCGGCTGCCGCTACGCCGTCACCCCGCCCGCGCGCGTGGAGCCGGAGCGCTGGGAGGCGCGCCGGCTCGACGCCAGCGCGCTCAGCGACGGTGAGCACCTCGAGTGCGACGTCGTGGTGGTGGGCAGCGGCGCCGGCGGGGCGCCCGTGGCCAAGGCGCTGGCGGAGCGGGGCCACGCGGTGCTGCTGGTGGAGGAGGGGCCGCACTTCTCGCGCGCGGACTTCCACGGGCGCCCGCTCCCAGCGCTGCGCAGCATGTACCGCCGCCACGGCGCCACGCTGGCCTTCGGCAACACCGCCATCCCCATCCCGCTCGGTCGCGGGGTGGGCGGCACCACGCTCATCAACTCCGGCACGTGCTTTCGCGCGCCGCGCGCCGTGCTCGAGCGCTGGGCCGCCGAGGGCCTCACCGCGCTGGGCGGGGACGGGCTCACCCCCTACTTCGAAGAGGTGGAGCGCGTGCTCGGCGTCGCGCCCTCCAGCGCCGCCGCGCTCGGCGCGCCCGCGCGGCTCATCGCCCAGGGCTGCGCGGCGCTCGGCTGGTCGCACCACCCGCTCGCGCGCAACGCGCCCGGCTGCGACGGTCAAGGGCTGTGCTGCTTCGGCTGCCCCACCGACGCCAAGCGCTCCTCCAACGTCTCCTGGGTGCCCCTGGCCCTCGAGCGCGGCGCGCAGCTCGTGACGGGGCTCCAGGTCCGGCGCCTGCTCACCGAGGGGGACCGCGCCGTGGGCGTGGAGGGCGTCTGCGTCAGCGGAGCGCGGCAGCGCCTCAGCGTCCACGCCAAGGTGGTGGTGCTCGCGTGCGGCACCCTGCTCACGCCGCAGCTGCTCGAGCGGCAGGGGCTGGGCCGCACCAGCGGCCAGCTCGGGCGCAACCTCTCCATCCACCCCGCCTCCGCCGGCTTCGGCGTCTTCGACGAGCCCGTCGACGCCTGGAACACCGTGCCGCAGGGCTACGCCATCGACGAGTTCTCGCGAGACGGCCTCTACTTCGAGGGCGCGCAGCTCCCGCTGGAGCTGACCGCCGCGTCGCTCACCCACGCTGGCCCTCAGTACATCGCGCTCCTCGAGCGCTTCCCGCAGGCCTTCTCCTTCGGCTTCATGGTGAGAGACTCCTCGCGAGGGCGGGTGAGCGGCGGGGCGCTCGGCGCCCCACGCATCCGCTACTCCGTGAACGAGGCGGATCGCGCCAAGCTCCAGCGCGGCTTCGGGCTGCTCGCGCGTGTCTTCTTCGCGGCGGGGGCGCGCTCCGTGCACCTCCCGGTGCTGCACTTCGAGCACCTGCGCTCGCTGCAAGACGTGGAGCGCCTGGAGCGAGCGCAGGTGCCCGTCCGACACATGGATCTGACGGCGTACCACCCGCTCGGCACCGCCCGCATGGGCGTTGAGCCGCTGCGCTCCGTGGTCGGCCCAGAGCAAGAGCTGCACGATCTGAACAACCTCTTCGTCGCGGACGGCTCCGTGCTCCCCTCCGCGCTCGGCGTGAACCCTCAGATCACCATCATGGCGCTGGCGCTGCGCGCCGCGGAGGGGCTCCACCGCCGGCTCGGCGGCTAGCCGTCACGGCTAGGGGCACGGCGCCTCCTCGGCGCCGGGCGGCGGCACCTTGGGCACCCCCGTGGCGAGGCTGGCGAGGAAGCAGCGGATCTGGTGCTTGGGCGCCTCCGTCTGAAAGACCACCTCGTGCCCGTCTTGGACGCCGTCCTCGGCCTGCTGCACCACGACGGCCGTGGTGGTGCCGCCGACGTTGCCTTGCACCGGCAGCTCCAGGCGGGTGCGCCCCGAGAAGCGGAGCCGCTCGGCGAGCGGCGCGAAGGGCGCGAGCTCCGGCGCTCGCGCGTCGAGCTCCTCCCCCGCGAAATCCAAGCCGAGCGACAAGCTGGTGGCCTGCGAGATGGTGGGCATGATGTAGTGATCCACGATGCCCTGCACCATCAGCACGTGCCGAGGCTCACCCACCACCGGCGCGTGCACCACGGAGGGCGCGTACACCGGCGGGTCCGCGGACTCCGCCGCCCACTGGAAGAGCGACAGCGCGGGGTTCTGCTCCACGAGCGGCACCCCCAGGGTGCCGAGCAGGAGCGAGGCGATGGGGGCGAGGTGGACCGGGTGCTGCTTGTACAGCACGTTCTCGATCCAGCTCCCGCCCGCGCCGCTCAAGATGGCGGCCCGGAACGCGGGCTCCACCGCGAGGGTGAGCGGCGCGATGGTGGCGCCCATGGAGTGCCCCATCAACGTCAGGTGGCGCACGTCGAAGCGCACCGGCCGTCCGCCGGTGTCGAGCCCGGGGCACCCGCTGGCGCTGAGCTCCAGCGCCGCGAGCACGTGCGCTTGCAGCGCCAGCTCCGCCGCGGACTGGCGCACGTTGTCCCGCAGCGCGGCGATGTTGTCGATGTTGAACATCAAGAATTGCTCGTCCCGGCCCGAGACGTTGCGCAGCCCGCCGTGCGGTCCGTCCACGCTGACGCCCGCCCAGCCCACGCGCGCGAAGTCACGAGCCGGGCCGCTGCCCGCGACGAGCGCGGGCTGCCCCGTGCCCGGCTGCACGCCCCGGTCGACGAGCGGCCGATCTCCGCCGCCGCCGGTGCGGCTGAACAGCACGACCGGGAAGCCCGCCTCCGGCATCTTCTGCCGCGGCACGCTGAGCACGATGCGCGCCGTCTCACTGCCGTGGAGCACGGGCACGCCCGCCGCGTCGAACTCCCAGTCGCCGCCCTCGGCCTTGAACGGCGGCGTGCCGCGCTGGTACACCGGCATCGGCAGGGTGGAGCGCAGCACGCAGTAGTCGTCGAAGACCTCCTCCGCGACGAAGGGCTGCGCGGGCTCCGGCAGCGGGCGCGCGAGCATGGCGCGGACGACCGCGAAGGTGCCCGCCGTGGGATCTCCCGTGGTGAAGACGGCCAGCCCCGCCAGCTCTGCGCGAGGGACGCCGGCGCGCTCGAGCGCGGCGAGGGCCTCGTGGTGCTCGGCGGCGACGGCCGGTGTCATCCCCGCCGGCGTGCGCCCCGCCAGGAGCTGCCCGAGGGCTCTGGAGACGCCGAGCCGCGCGCCCGCGGCGTCGAGCACGCTGCGGCGCACCACCGCCGCGTAGCGCGCCTTGGGGCGCAGCGGGACGCCCTGCAGCGGCACGAGCGAGAGCAACTGCGGCGCTCCGAAGGCCCCGCCGTCGGCGTCGAAGTGGACGCTGATCGGCAGGCGCGCGCCCGTCTCCAGCTCGATCAGCGACACCGGCGCGCCCGGCTCGAGGCTCGCCTCTGGTCCCTGCTCCACCTGTGGCGCCAGCGGCGCGTCGAGCGTGAAGTAGAGGGCCGCGGTGGTGGAGAAGCCGGTGGTGTCCCGCTCGATGAGCGCGATGGAGGCATCGACCAGCGCGGCGCCCGTAGTGTTCGGGAAGCCCGCGAGCCGCGCGCGTCCGCGCGCGTCGAGCCGCGCGTCGTCCGGGAAGGGCGCGGAGTAGAACCCGCCGGCCAGCGTGTAGTCCATCAGCACCTGCGTCCCCGACGCGCCGAGCGGCGCCTCCCCCGACTCCGGCGCCGAGCACCCCGTCACCATCCCCAAGAGCAGCACGAGCCAGCCAGCTGAGCGCACCGCCCCTTCATACCACGCGCCTCGGGGGCGCCGCGACGCCGCGCCATGAAAACCCGAGCCAGCGCCGGCGTGAGCGGCTACACTGCACTTCACTCCAGGAGCAGAGTTGCCATGAGACAGATCCGTGGGTGGCTGCTGACGTCCCTCATCGCCAGCGGCGCGGCCTTGGCGTGCAGCAGCGGCGGGGGCGGGCACGAGGGAGGCGCGGGCGGCGGCGGCAGCAGCACCGGCGGCCAGACGAACGCCACCTGCACGGCGGGGAGCAGCGAGGGGCCGGTGCAAGCGCCAGTGTTCTGGAAGAACCTCCGCGGAGAGACGAGCTGGTTTGCCTCTCCGCTCGTGGTGGACCTGGACGGAGACGGCAAGCGCGAGCTCGTGGCGGCGTACTACTCGCTGTTCGTCTTCGACAGCGAGGGCCAGCTGCTGGCCAAGGCGGACGACGGCGACGGGCGCGTGTACGCGCCGCACGTCGTGGCGGATCTGGACGCGGACGGCGTGATGGATCTCGTGATGGGCAACGGCAAGCACGTCCGCGCCTACGAGTGGCGCGCCGGCACGCTCACCGCCAAGCCCGGCTGGCCCGTGGACACCACCACCGGCGGCAACGCCCCGGAGGTGCGCGGGCTCGCCGCCGCCGACTTGAACGGCGACGGCCGGCTCGAGGTCATCGCCACCACCACGCAGACGGCCAGCACCGAAGACGGCGGGGCGCAGGTCTTCGTGATCTCGGCGAGCGGCGCGCCCCATCAACCCCCCGGGCTCTCTTGGCAGGCCTGGCCGCGCTACAACGCGAAGACGGGGCCGGGCAACGACGCGGACCGCAACGGCCAAGGTCACAGCGGCTACGGCTGCTTCGGGCTCAACGTGGGCGTCGGCAACATCGACGACGACCCGGAGCTGGAGATCTTGGTGACCTACGACAACCACCACCTCCAAGCCTTCGACCACGACGGGGTGGCGCTCGACGCCTCCCCTTGGTTCACCAACCGTAGCAGCGATTACAGCGGCCAGCGCCTGACCTGGGGTCAATTCATCCGCTGGGCGGACCCCGAGGTGGAGGCCCAGCACTACCACGAGCACCAGGGCGAGTGGCCGCACCCGAAGTGGGCGGAGTGGCTGCAGTGGACCGCCTCCCCCCCGAGCGTGGTGGACCTGGACGGCGACGGCAAGAACGAGGTCATCGGCGTCCCCAACGTGGAGAAGAACGAGCCCTACGAGACCCAGGCCTACGCGGTGATGGCGCTGGAGGGCAACCACGGGGACGGGAGCCGCGCGGCCATGAGAAAGCCGGGCTGGGAGAGCCTACCGCGCGGCGGCCGCCCCATCAGCGTGAGCGGCTACTACCCGCCCGGGGGGATCCCCGCGCCCGTGGCCGTCGACCTCCAGGGGGACGCGCGCCCGGAGGTGCTGGTCTCGCTCAACGATGGACACCTCTACGCCTTCGACGCCAGCGGCGCGCAGCTCTGGCGCTTCGACTACCGCTTCGACAAGCGCGTCATGTACGCCTCGGAGCCCGTGGTAGCAGACCTGAACCAAGACGGCTCTCCCGAGGTGCTGCTGACCACCTTCGGCGCCCCGGACGTCAAGGACTCCGGGCACCTCGTCATCCTGGCGCAGAACGGCGCGCTGCTGTTCGACGTGCCCTTGCCCAACCCGGGGCACAACGGCAACGGCAACGGCGCGCCCGCCGCGCCCACCGTGGGAGATCTCGACGGCGACGGTGCGCTCGAGATCTTCGTGCAGACCTTCGATCACGGGATGGACGTCTTCAAGGTGCCAGGCTCGGGCACGGACTGCGTGCTGTGGGCCACGGCGCGCGGCGGCCCGCTGCGCACGGGACAAGTCAGCCGCTGAGCGCGCTCACGCGAGCGAGGGTGGCAGGTCGAAGAAGTCCACCTCTCCCGTCGCCAAGAGATACTCAGCGCCCACCACCCGCAGCCGCCCGCTGCGGACCCGCTCCTCGAGGATGCGGCTGCCGTGGCGCAGCTCCCCCGCGGAGGCGCGCACGTTGGCGCGCACCGCCGCCTGGAGGAGCTCCGCGCCGCTCAGGTGGTGCGTCAGCTCGCTCACCGCGGGCTCGATCCGCCGGATGATCCCCTCGATGTCCGGTGACAGCGCCGCGGCCTGCTCCGTGAGGGCCTGGACGGTGGCCGTCACGGCGCCACAGCCGGAGTGCCCCATCACCACCAGCAGCTCCGTGCCGAAGGTGGCCGCCGCGTACTCGATGCTGCCGATGATGGAGGGCGCCACGATGTTGCCGGCCACCCGCACCACGAACAAATCCCCGAGCCCGCAGTCGAAGATGAGCTCCGAGGGGGCCCGAGAGTCCGAGCAGGAGAGCACCATGGCGTACGGCGCCTGACCACGCACCAGCGCCTCACGGTTGGACTGGCTGGCCAGCACCTCGATGCTGCGGACGTTCTTCATGAAGCGGGAGTTGCCTTCACGCAGACGCGCGAGGGCCTCGGGAGCGGAGACCGGGTGGGGTGAGGACATGGGCCGACTCGTTATGCCTCACGGCGCAGCGGCACAAGCGCCCAGGGAGGAGGCCCGCGTTGCAGGGCGCTTCTCCCCCGCAAAGACGCCGGACTCCGCGTCAGCCGCCTGCCGAGGGGCGCAGCCGCCGCGAGGTGACGACGCCCTCGGCGCTGGACGGCGTGTAGACGAGCGTCCCCTCCGCGCCCTGCCCCAGCTCCGCCGCGTTGGCCTCGTCCGTGTCGATGTGCATCTCGAGCCGATAGCTCGGCGAGACGCGGATGAGCACGTCGCCGAAGGTGAGATCCCTGGGGCCGCCTTGGAGCTTCACCTCCACCTCGTCTCCGTCCTTCACCCCGAAGTGCTCGGCGTCGCTCGGGTGCATGTGGATGTGGCGCTTGGCGCAGATGAGCCCCTCACGCAGGTGCAGCGAGCCGGCGGGCCCCTCCAAGGTGATGGGCGCCGAGCCCTCGAGCTTGCCAGAGTCCCGGAGGGGCGCGTCCACGCCGAGCGCAAACTCGTCCGTCCTGGAGATCTCCACCTGGGTCTGCTGACGCAGCGGCCCCAAGATCCGCACTCGATCGAGGCGTCCCCGCGGGCCGATGACGCTGACCTGCTCCTCACAGGCGAACTGCCCAGGCTGTGAGATGTCCTTCAGGTGGGTGAGCCGATGCTCCGGCCCGAACAGGGCGCGCAGCGCCTCTTCGTTCAGGTGGACGTGACGTGCGCTCACCGCGATGGGGATGCTCGAGGCGGTGTTGGTGCGCTGCTCCCCGCGCACGACGCGCGCCGTCTTCAGCGCGATGGCCAGCTCCTCGTTGGTCTTGACGGCGAGGGCCGCCACCCGTGAGGCGCGCGTGCTCAGCAGGGCGCTGGGCACCGCGTCCGTGAGCGCCACCGCGTCGTTGCGGTCGTCGTCCAGGGTGAGGCCGAGGTAGTCGAAGCGCTGCAGGATGCGCCGCCGCATCTGCGCCGAGCCCTCGCCGATGCCACCGGTGAGCACCACGGCGTCCAGGCCCCCCATGGTGGCGGCGTAGGCGCCGATGTACTTGCGCACGCGGTGCGCGAACACCGAGATGGCGAGCCGAGCGCGATCCTCTCCGGCAGCGGCGCGCGCCTGGATGTCGCGCAGATCGTTGCTCACGCCGGACAGCCCCTTGAGCCCCGAGCCCTGCATCAGCAGCTGCTCCAGCTCGTCCACGCTCAAGCCGCTCCTCAAGAGAGCCAGCAGCGCGCCCGGGTCTACGTCGCCGGCGCGCGTGCCCATCACGAGCCCCTCGAGCGGCGTCATGCCCATGGAGGTCTCCGTGGCGCTGCCGTGCTCCACCGCGCAGGCCGACGCGCCGTTGCCGAGGTGCAAGGTGACGAGGCGCAGCTCCGTGAGCGGGCGACCGAGCGCCCGCGCCGCCAGCTCCGCCACGTAGGCGTGCGAGGTGCCGTGGAAGCCGTAGCGCACGACGCCGTAGCGTTGGGCCAGCTCTTGATCGATGGCGTAGGTCCTCGCCCGGCGCGGCAGCGTGGAGAAGAAGGCCGTGTCGAAGACGGCGACGTGCGGCACCTGGGGCAGCGCGGCGCGCGCCGCGCGCAACCCCGCCACGTTGTGCGGGTTGTGCAGCGGCGCCAGCGGGCTGAGCTGCTCGAGCTTCACGACCAGCGCGTCGTCCACCAGCGTGGGCGCGATCAGCTCGGCGCCGCCGTGCACCACCCGGTGCCCCACGGCGTCGATGGCCTGGCCCGCGACGCTGGCGAGCAGCTCCTGGAGCGCCTCCTGGTGCGTGCGCCCCTCGCCGATCCGCTCGACCTTTCCTTCACGTAACGTACGCTCCCCGAGCACGTCGATGAGCCGGTACTTCACGGAGGAGGAGCCGGCGTTGAGGACCAGGACGTTGCTCACCATGGAGGACATTTCTACTATTTGTCGCGCCCCGGGTGGACTTTCATCCTGCGGCGACCCATGAAGGAGCTAGGGGCGTTCCACCTCGGGGCCCGCCCCTGGCCGGCGCTGCCTGGCCTCGCCGTTCCCCTCGGCCGTGTTGCTCCGCCACCCCATGCCACCGAGCTCCCCGAAGGCCTCCTGGACCCTCACGCTCAAGGCGCGCGTCTGGCTGCTGGGGCTCATCGTGCTGCTCAGCGTCGCTGCGGTGCTCGGGCTCCACCTCGAAGCGACCCAGGCGCGCCTGACCCAGCACCACCGGCTGCTGGATTTGCTGGGGCAGACCCGACACCTCTCGCTGGCCGTCCACGAGCTCCAGCGGGAGCGCGGGCTCTCCACGCGCTACCTCATGCACCCCGAGGACGCGCTCCTCACCCAGCTCCGCGCCCAGCAGGCGGCGACCGATCTCGCGCTGGCGGCGCCGGGCGCCAGCGTCCCCCCTCCCACCACTCCGCTCCAGCCCCTCGAGGAGCGTCGCCGGCACGTCCTGACACGGCGGGTGAGCGCTCAAGAGGTGCTCACCGACTACGGCGAGCGGATCGCCCCCATGCTGGACGTGCTGGACGAGCTGAGCTTGGCGGCGGGGAGCCACCCGCTGCATCGGGGGATGGTGGCGCACTCGCACCTCGTGCGCGCCAAGGAGGGGCTCGGTCGCCTGCGCGGGCTGATCGCCGCGCTCCCCTCCGACCCCACGCGGAGCGCCCTCTGGCTGGAGAGCCTGGGAGACGCGAGAGGGCGGCTGCGCTGGCACCTCGACCGCTTCGTGGTCTTCTCCGGTCCAGGGGACGTGGAGCTCGCCCGGACCGTCAGCGACGGAGAAGAGCTGCGCCGCGCCCTACGACTCCTGAGCACGCTCGCCCTGGATGGCTCCGCCGCCAACGACGGGCAGACGGCCCGACAGCGGCACGAGGTGCTGACGGTGGCCATCGACGCCCTGCGCACCCACGAGCTGCAGTCCCTGGCAGCCCTGCAAGCCCGCGCGGAGGCGGACAGGGCGCGCACGCTCTGGCGGGCTGGGCTGGAGACGCTAGGCCTGCTGCTGGTGGCCGGGGCGCTCGCTCACCTGGCGCTGTCGTCCTTGCAGCGGCTGCTCAAGGCGCTGGAAGGCGCTCTGCGCGGAGTGCAGCGCGTCGTGCGCGCTCGCAAGCACTCACCGGCGCCGGTGGCGCCGCTGCCGCGGGACGAAACCAAGGTGCTCGCGCAGAGCTACGGCGCGCTGCTGGATTTGGTGGACCAGCTCGCGCAGACGGCCACGCTGGACGCGCTCACGGGGGCGCTCAACCGCCACGGCTTCAGCGAGCTGGCGCCCGCGGAGCTGGCGCAAGCGCGCCGCCACGAGCGGGCGCTCTCCCTCATCATGATGGATCTGGACCACTTCAAGCAGGTCAACGACACCTACGGGCACGCCACGGGGGACGTGGTCTTGCAGACCGTCGCCACCGTGGTCAAGCGCAACCTCCGCGAGGCCGACGTGTTCGCGCGCTGGGGCGGTGAGGAATTCGTCATCTTGGCGCCGGACACCTCCGCTCCAGACGCCGAGCGGCTCGCCGAGCGGCTGCGGCTGCTGCTCCGCCGTGACCACGGCGCCGGCGTCCCGCACTTCACCGTCAGCTTCGGCGTCACGGAGCTGACCTCGGAGGACGATCTGGACAGCCTGTTCGCGCGGGCGGACGGCGCGCTCTACGAGGCCAAGCAGACCGGGCGAGATCGCGTGGTGCGGCGCTGAGCCGCGGAGGGGTCCGGCCAGCGCGCGGTGGAGGCGCCCGAGGCGCCAGGACCGGGGAGCAGCACCAGCGCGCAGCGCGCTGGCTGTTCATGCGGTGCGGGCGTGCTAGGGGAAGCGCCATGCGCTCAGCACGCTCGGGGCTCGTCGTCACCTCACTGCTCGTCACCGCCTGCGCCGCCGCCCCACCCCGTGAGGTGAGCGGCGGGCAGCCTCGAGACGAGGGCCCACCGGCCGCGTCTGCTGCGGGTGAGCCGGGCGCTGACCACGCGCACCACCACGCGCACGGTGAGGGGCACGCGCACCACGGAGAGCACCACGCGCACGGCGCCTCGCACCAGCACGGGCAGGCTGACGGCGGCCATGCGGGAGCCATGCACCACCGCTTCGAGAACGGGGAGGAGTGGGCCAAGGTGTTCGACGCGCCGGAGCGCGACGCCTGGCAGCAGCCCGAGCAGGTACTGGACGCCCTCGGGCTCACGCCGACCAGCGTCACGGCGGACGTGGGCGCTGGGACTGGCTATTTTTCGGTGCGGCTAGCCCGCCGCTCCCCGCGCGGCAGGGTCTACGCGGTGGACATCGAGCCGGACATGGTGCGCTACCTCGGGGAGCGCGCGCGGCGCGAGGGGCTCTCGAACGTGCAGCCGGTGCTCGGCGCCGCCGATGACGCGCGGCTGCCGGAGGCGGTGGACGTGGCACTCATCGTGGACACGCTGCACCACATCGAGGGGCGCGTGGCCTACCTCACCAAGCTGCGGGAGCGCCTGCGCGAGGCAGGACGCATCGCGGTGGTGGACTTCCTGCCGGAGGCCACCCTGGGCCCCCCCAAGGAGCACCGCCTACCGGCTCAGGACGTCATCGCCGCCGCGGAGCAGGCGGGGCTGAAGCTCACCAGGAGCTTTACCCTGACGCAGCAGTACGTGCTCATCTTCGAGCGCGCCGCGAAGCGCTGACGCGCGCCTGCGCCGGCGTCCCAGCATCGCCATCACGAGCCCGAGGAGCGCCCAGCCCGCGCTCCCGCGGCGGCCCTGGAGCTGACAGCCGCAGCCGCCGTCCTCGGTGCTCCCCGAGCCCGAAGCGCCTGCCGCACCGCTACCCGCGCCACCCCCCACACCCGCGGCGGCGCCGCCCGCCTGACCTGTGCCGGCGACACCACTCTGACCAGCGACACCACTCTGACCGCCACCGCCACTCTGACCGCCGCCGCCACCTTGGCCCGCGCCGCCGCCTTGGCCCGCACCGCCGCCTTGGCCCGCGCCGCCGCCTTGGCCCGCGCCGCCGCCTTGGCCCGCGCCGCCGCCTCCGCCACCGGCGCCGCCTCCGCCCGCGCCGCCGCCCCCACCCGCGCCGCCCGGAGCCTCGTAGGCGCCAAAGGATGCACCGCTCGTGCTGCTCTCGAACGCGCCCAAGTCACGCTGCGACCGCCGCCACCGGAAGCGCCGCGCCACGGCCTCGTCCTCGAAGTACTCTCGCTCCGGAGCGCCGTCGACGCCCTGGGCTGCCGCTCCGATGGCCGCGCTGCCAGCGCTCAGCCGAAACGAGGAGCCCGACACGAAGCCGGGCTCACTACCGAACACGCTGCCCGTCAGCGCGCCGACGTTGCTCCCCGTCTCGAACCAGTTGTTGCTGCCGCTCACGCTGACGTTGCCAGCGCTGCCGGCGGCGAGCACATAGGCCGTGCGCGTCCCGACGACGATGTTGTTGGCGATGCGGAGGCTCGCGCTCGCGATCGTGTCATTGCGCACGCGCACGAGCGCAGGCCGGCTGCTCCCCCGCAGCACGAAGGTGTTCCACACCGCCTCCAACCTCATGCTCACGTCCGAGCGCCCCGCGTCATTGTAGAGCACCATCACCTGCCCCCCATTGCCGGGACTGGGGTGGCCCCAGAGGAGGTTGCCGCGAAACAGCAGCTCGTGCGTCGCGCTGGGGCCCGTCATCATGTCCACCTCGTAGTTGGCGGCGCGAGCGATCCAGTTGTACACCACGGTGGCCTGACGAGTGCGCAGGTGGAGGTTCTGTCCGCCCACGGAGTCATGGACGTAGCAGTGCCGCAGCGTGAACGAGCCACCGTACATGTACACGTTGTGCTGGGGTGGATTGGAGACTCGCCCGTTGCTGGCCAGCTCCGAGAACTCCAGCGTGATGCGCTCGCCATCCCCCGTGAAGCCCGCGTCGTTCCCGTGGAGCAGCACGTCGCGGACGAGGAGATCCTCGGCACCCACGGCGCGGATCGCCGCGGCGTTGCCGCTGCCGGTGTGGCAGCCGGTGATCTCCAGCCCGCTGAGCTGGTAGTGGCGGCCCGTCACCTGCCAGCAGCCTCGCCCGCGATCACCCCCCGTGTAGCTGCCCGGCCAGTCCTCCACGGCTTGCCCGGACAGGTCGAAGACGGGCCGCTGGCTAGGGTCCGCCGCGCGAAGGACGATGGGCGCCGAGGCCGTCCCCTGCCGCGTGAGGCGCACCCGGAACCGATACGTCCCCGGGTAGATGACCACCTCATCGCCGGGCCCGGCGGCCTCGAGCTTGGTGTGATCATCGCCCGACCGCAGCTCCAGCGTCGCCGCCTGGACCTCCACCCCGAACGTCAGCACCCCAGCGGCCCCCAGCACCGCCCACGCCATCGACCTCATCCGGGGAGCTTACCCGCAGCCGTGCGGCACCGGCAATGCGACTCACGCCGCCGCGGACCTGACGTCCCCTGCGCGCGCCGCTACGCTCCCCGCCCATGAGCTTCGAGGACGAGCCCTTCAACCCGCGCGAGCTGCTCGAAGGTCTGCGCGAGGACGCCCGCGCGTGGTGCGAGGGGCGGAGCCCCTGGGGGCGCGCGCTGCTCGGCCTCTACCTGCTCTACGCCGGCCTCCGGCACCTGGCCGATCCGCTCTATAGGAGCTGGTTCAGCGGCCTCACGCTCGCCCTGCACGAGCTGGGGCACCTCCTCTTCCACTTCTTCGGTCACACGCTCATGCTGCTGGGCGGCAGCATCACGCAGCTAGCGGCGCCGCTGCTGGCGGCGCTCTACCTGCTCCTACGCCAGCGCGACTGGTTCGGCTTCGCGGTGGGGCAGGCGTGGCTCGCCTTCTCCACCTGGGAGCTTGCCACCTACGTGGACGACGCCAACCGTGAGCAGCTCCCGCTCGTGTCGATGGGCGGCGTCCCGGAGCATGACTGGTCCACGCTGCTCACCCAGTGGCGCCTGCTCAACCACGCCCAGACGCTCGCCTCCCTGACGCGCCTGAGCGCTCTGCTGCTGTGGGCCACGGCGATGGCGCTCACGGGCTGGCTGCTGTGGCAGATGTGGCGCGCCAGGGATTGACGTCCCGCCCTTGGCGCTATGCTCGGCGCATGGCGGTCGTCCCGGCGAAGAAGATCTCCTGGACACCACCGCCGCGCTGCCCCGCGTGCGGTGAGGTGGTGGTCGCCTGTGCGCAGAACATGCCGCTCGTCCAAGACGAGGCAGGTCGCGTGTACTGCCGTGAGCACGGGCACCTCGCCGCGCCCCACTACCCGGAGAAGCTCGCCAACTACGAGCGCTGGCGCGCCAAGCAAGCCGAGCGGCTGGCGAGCGCCAGGGTCAGCACGACGGCAGGCCCCGCAAAGGAGCCGCGCGAGGGGGAGCCGGACTGAGACCTCCGCGGGCCAGCGGTGCACCGCCCACCGTGGTGGGCTCTACGTCGACGCCGAGCGCCGAGCCTCGAGCCGCTCGTCCACGAGCACGCCGAGATCCAGCTTCAGCTCTGCTGCCGCCGCGAGCGCGACCCGCGGCCGCACCCCGACGCCCGAAGACCACGAGGTCCGCCTCCAGGCGCGCGCCCGGGACACCACGTGCACCGCGAGCCCGGGCGCACGCGAGGCCACCGCCGCCTCCCTGGGGGTTGCCGTCATGGCCTCCTTCTTTCCGTGAACCCGAGCGGGAGCCCGCTCAGGCTGCCGTGCGCGCTACCGAGGTACCGATACGGGGCGCAGTCCTTCTGTGAACCGTCAGGGTGGGCCCCGCCACGTACACCACATCCGTGGAAGGATGGATGTCGCGGTACACCGCGCGGCCCTCGACCTCCTCCACGGTGGCAGCGTGGGCCCCCTCCGGTGTCAAGCGGAGCGCGCCACGCTCCGCTTCGCCGAGCCCCACGCGGAGCGGGTAGGTAGCCAGTGCCGGAAGGCGCGCCGTGACCTGATGCGAGGGCGCGGTGCGGAGCCCCGCTTTCCCCAGCGCGCTCGGCTCGACGGCCCACACGCCGGCCGCAGGTGCGAGCCCTCGCGCGAGCTCCGGCGCCGCAGCGGCGAGGCGCACGGCGGCCTCGACCACGCGCTGCGCTTCCTGCGAGGCTAGCGGGCTCCCCAGTCCCCCGCTGGCGTCCGCGCTGGCGTCCAGCGTGTCCGCACCCTCCGGGGCCCCATCCCCACTGCAAGCGACGATGAGCGCCGCCAGCGCCAGCACCCAGAGCGCACGTAGCCTCACCACCCCCAGCCCATCCGGAATCTTTGCCATGACCGCCTCACCGCTCCACCAACCCGAGTGGTGGCCGTGAGACGACCACCAGAGGGATCCAGAGAAAAGCCGGCACGCGCCGGGGCCGGCGCCGCTCAGAACCCGTGGATGGAGGCCACGTACACCCCCAGGCCCACCACCAGCGCCGACAGCGCGGACGCCAGCGCGAACATCAGCGCAGCCGCGCGCCGGATGGCGCGCTCCCCCGCGGGCGCCACCAGCGCCGCCACCAGCCCGCCGAGCGCGAGGCACACCACGGCCACCGCGAAGTGCTCTTTGACCTCGAACAGCAGCCCGGCCTCCGTGCTCAGATGAAATAGCGGCCGCTTCACGACGCGGCGGTAGTCTGGGTAGATGAACACGCCCGCCGACCACGCCAGCACTGCGAAGCCCGCCGAGAGCACGAGCGCCCAGCGACCTCGCCGGGAGGGGCGCTGGCCGCGCCGGAGCAAGAGGGCGGGGTGTAGCAGCGCCGCCGTGGCCAGCACGCCGAGCTGACCGTGCACGCTCTGCAGCACGCGCAGCGCCGTCATGGAAACACCCACGCCACCACCGCGATGACGGGCACGAGCACGAGCGCCGCGAGCGAGAGCCGGGCGGCTCGCGCGGCGGCGCTGCCCGGCCGGCGGAGCAGCAGCGCGTAGGCCAGCCCCGCCACGCTGGCGCCCCACCACACCGCGACCCCCACGCGCCAGTAGTACACCGTGTCCAAGGTCCGCAAGATGAGCACCGGGTTGACGCTGTCGCCGCGCGCGTACTCGTAGAGGCGCTCCAGCACGTAGGTGCTGGGCGCCGCCAAGCCGAAGACCAGCGCGGCCAGCGCCAGCGCGGAGCGCCGCTCCTCAGCGCTCGGCGTCGGCGTCACGCGCGGGGTTCTCCCGGTCGGGCTTGGGGCGGCGGGGCGCCAGCGCCAGCACCGTGAGCGCGCTGGCGCCGAAGGTGACCAGCATCATCAAGAGCTCCACGGTGCTGTCGCTGGAGCCGTTGGCGGTGGGGCGGTTCATGAGCTCATTTCAGTTTGTAGTTGACGAGCGTGGCCAAGAGCACGAGCGAGCGATCGACGGCCAAGTAGGCGAGCCCCACCTGCGCGGCGACGCCCAACGCCATGAGGGCGCGGCGGAGCGCTGCGCTGCCGCCGAGGGCGGTGCCCGCGATGGACGCCACCAGGACGAGCACGGCGGCGCCCGGCGCGAGCAGCACCATGGCCTCCCAGGTGGCGGGGCGGTGGAGGTAGGCGATGAGCAGCGGCGCCCCGAGCAGCCACGCCCCCAGCGCGAGGCGCCCCGGCGCGAGCGCGGCGGCGAGCCCAGCGCGGGTGAAGCCGCGCCGCCCGAGGACGAGCGCGCTCACCGAGAAGGCTCCGATCAGCGCCCACGCGAGGGGCTGCGCCCAGCGCCGCAGCGCCGTGAGCTCGAGGTGGCTCGTCTCCGCGCGGCGCCCGAGCCCCGCCCCACGCAGGTTGTGGATGGAGCCGCGCAGATCCCCCAAATCGGCGCGCGCCAGGGCCAGCTCGGTCGTGGCCAGCGCCCAGTCGGCCTCGCTCAGCTCCGGCTCCTCCAGCCAGCGTTCGAAGGCGGGCACCGCGCGAGCGGGCAGGCCGAGCCGGTGGTACCAAGCCTCCGCGATGAAGCCGCGGGCCGCGCTCCGCACCGGCCCTGGCGGGAAGGCGTCGACCCGCTGCTCGAAGCCGAGCAGCAGGTCTTGCGTGAGCGCCCCCGGCGCGAGCCGCTGCATCTTCACGAGCTCCGTCAGCTCCGCGCTCGCGCCGCCGCGGGCCTCCAGCCACTCTCGGCGGAGCCGCGCGCGCCGCGCCAGGCGCGACTGGGGTGCCTGCTCGAGAATGCGCGCGTAGAGCTCGAGCGCCACGTCGAGCCTCGCCTCCTGCTCGGCCTGCTCCGCCTGACGGATGAGCCGGGCGGCGGCGTCTTCACCCGCGCCGCCTCCGGCGCTCGAGGCGCGCGTCCCGAGCACCAGCAGCAGCGCCAGCGCGAGCAGCGAGGAGGCGATGACGAGCACGCCGAGCTGGAGCCGTGAGGCGCTCACCCTGCTCGCCATAGCGAAGGGCGCGCCGGGCGTCGACCGCCGCTCCGAGCAGCCGGCGGGGCTCGCCTGGAGGCGCTCACCCGAGGAGCGAGGCCGCTGTAGAGTGTGGGCGTCTGTGCTAAGGTTGGAAGACCCTCCATGGCACGTCTCGCTTCGTCTGGTTCGGTCGCGCTCCTCTCGGCGCTAGGAGTGCTCGCCTGCAGCAGCTCATCCAAGGACGGCGGGGCTGGCGGCGGCGCCGGAGGCAGCGGGGGCGCCGGAGGCACCCCCATCACGTCATACCAAGGCACCCACTGCGACTACGTCGTCCCCATCGCGGAGACGGTCGAGGAGGCGTCGCTCGACGCCCCGGACGTTGGCTCGGAGCCCACGCCGCGCCACGTCCACGTGAGCTGGGCGGGGCCCTCGGCGTCCAGCTTCGCGGTCAACTGGAGCACTGGGCTGGACACCAAGCTGTCGGCCGTGGTGTTCGGCACGGACCAGGCCGCCGTGCAGGCTGCGGACGGCCCCACCGAGGGCGTCCAGGTGGAGCGCGGCTACACCTTCCAGTACGGCAGTACGAGCCCGCTCTTCCCCAACCAGAGCCACCGCGTGCATGAGGCGCACGTCTGCGGGCTCACCGCGGCCACCACCTACTACTACAAGGTGGGCGGGCCAGGGCACTGGAGCCCCGTCTACGACGTGGCCACGGCGCCGGAGCCCCTCAGCGCCGCGCCCTTCCGCTTCGCGGTCAGCGGTGACTCCCGCGGAGATCCTGGCACCTTCACCGCCCTGCAGCAGATGATCTTGGCCGATGGCGCTGATTTTCAGGTGTTCACCGGGGACGCGGTGGTGGTCGGGGCCAACCAAGATCACTGGAACGCCTTCTTTCGTGGCACGACGGGGTCCTTCGGTGTGGAGGAGGCGCTGGCGCGCATCCCCTTCATGTCGGTGAACGGCAACCATGAGGCCTTCGCCTTCAACTACGTGGCGCAGTTCGCCTTCCCCCCAGAGAACAGGGAAGAATACTACTCTTTCAGCTACGCCAACGCCTTCTTCGTGCTGCTCAACGACACCGTGGCGGACAAGGCCCTGCTCGGCAAGCAGGGGGAGTACCTCCGCGCCCAGCTCGGCCGGCTGGACCGCAGCAAGACACACTGGGTCTTCGCCGTGCACCACCGCCCGCTCTACACCTGCTCCAACCACTCCCCCGTGGACGAGCAGGTGGCGAGCTGGGAGCCCATCTACGACGAGCTGGGCGTGGACTTCGTGCTGGCGGGGCACAACCACTGCTACGAGCGCAGCAAGCCGCTCAAGCCCGGCGGGGTGGAGGTGCCGCTCGGTACCGGCACCATCCACGTCACGGCCGGCGGCGCCGGCGCGCCGCTCTACGGCACGGGCACGGACTGCCCCTTCGAGGCCATCACGGAGAAGACGCGCGGCTACGTCAGCATCGACGTGGACGGCAAGACGCTCCGGTACCGCGCGCTTAGGCTGGACGGCAGCGAAATCGAGTCGCTGACCATCACCAAGTGAGCCACGGCGCGCCGTGGGCTAGGCTCGCACCATGACCAACCGCCAGGAGCCGAGACCTGATTTCGACGTCATCGTGATCGGCACGGGGCTTGGCGGCTGCGCCGCGGGCGCCATCACGGCGCTCAACGGCCTGCGCACGCTCATCTTGGAGAAGAACCCGCGCGCTGGCGGCGCCTGCTCCTACTATGAGAAGCGCGGCTTTCGGATGGACACCGGCACGCACCTGTTCATCCGTGGCAACAAGGGCCCCTTCGGCCGGCTCACGCGCCGCCTCGGGATGGGCACGCCGCTGGAGTTTCGGCACACCCCGTACACGGTGCACCTCAAGGGGCTGAACGTGGACGTCCAGGTCCCACAGACCCTGCTCGGACAGGCCTCGGTGGTGCCGAAGCTCCTGCTCCAGACGCGCATCTCGCCGCTCCAGTACCCGGGCATCTTGCGGCTCTTCCACGACATCCTCACGAAGCGGCCCCACGAGATCGACGCGCTCAACACCGTCAGCGTAGAAGAGTACATGCTGCACTTCACCGACAATGAAGAGGTGCGCGCCATGTTCGGGCTCCTGCTGGGGCTCATGTTCATCCTGCCGCCGTGGGAGGCGTCCGCCGGGGAATCCATCTGGAACCTACAGAAGCTGATGAAGGAGGCCAACCTCGGCTACCCGAAGGGCGGCGCCTCCATCATCCCCAAGACCTTCTTGCAGGGCGCGGAGCGTCACGGCGCCACGGTGCGCATGAAGGCGAACGTCAAGCAGATTGAGGTGGAGGGGGGTGCGGTGAAGGCGGTGGTGCTGCGCGGTGGAGAGCGCATCACCACCAAGTGCGTCATCAGCACGACGGCGCTCAACGACACCGTGAACGAGCTGGTGGGAGCGGCGCACTTCCCCGCGGCCTACGTCGAGCGCGCCAAGGGCATCAAGCCGTCGTGGACGGCCGTGCAGGCGAAGATCGCCGTCAAGAAGCGGGTCATCGAGGCGGGCTCCCTCGTGGGGGGCACTCCGCTGAAGTTCGATCGCAAGTTCTCCGACTCCTTCTTGCGAGAGACCATGGGCTCGCTACAGCACGGAAAATTTAGCGGCTTCGTCCCCATCTACGCGCCGGTCCCGTCCAACTACGATCCAGAGCTCTGCCCGCCGGGCTGTCAGCTCATCACGGCCGTGGCCGTCGCTCCCACCCTGGACGTAGAGCTGGAGGACGGCGAGCAGCGCTGGATCGACGGCCTGATGCAGGCCATGTACGAGATGGTGCCGGAGCTCGAGCGCAACGTCCTTTTTTACGACACCTGGTCCGTCCGCACCCTGGCCGCGTGGATAGGCAAGAGCAACGGCTCGGCCATCACCACCAGCCAGACGCCGCAGCAGGTGGGCCTGGAGCGTCCCTCCCATCGCACCCCCGTCCAGGGACTCTACATCGCGGGCGACTGCGGCGGACACGCGCGCGGGGTCGGCACGGAGCTAGCCTGTCAGAGCGGGATGGACTGCGCGGACATGGTGACGGCGGATCTCAAGAACTACGTCCTCGGGGACTACCCCCTCGAGCCACGCGCCCAGGCCCGTACCGCGCTCGGAGCGTAGCTCGCCGAGCGCGCCGAGTACCCCCCCGGCCCCCGCAGGGCCTCACCCGCCGCCCCATGACGGGTTCTTCCCTCGCCTCGAGGAGGCTCCACACCCCATGTCCTTCAAGCAACTCTCCCTGGTCTCCGCTGTCTTGGTCAGCCTCACGTCGCTGGTAGGGGCGGCGTGCTCCTCCGGCAGCGGTGGGGCGCTCACGTCCTCGGGCTTCTGTGAGGCCTACGCGCCCTGCTGCGCCGAGCTCGGCCGCGCCACCAACCCTGCCCTGTGCGAGCGGATGTTCGGCGGCCAGCCAGCCGCAGATCCAGCGGCTGCCGAGCAGTGCTTCGCGGAGCTGAAAGAGCAAGCCAGCGATCCGGCGTTCTGCAGGTTCGAGCTCGATGAGCCGGAGGCGTGCGACCGCGCCTTCCCGCGGCGCAGCGGGACGCGAGCGCCCGGCGCCACCTGCACGGAGGACGGGCAGTGCGCGGGCGCCAACGCCACCTGCACCGAGTTCGGCGACGAGCCCGGGCAGTGCGCGCTCTACGTGGACGCCGCCGAGGGCGCCCCCTGCCTCGGGGACCGCACGGGCTCGATGCGGTCGTGGGGAGGGCAGCCCATCGACGACGAGATCCCGCTCTGCAACGCCGGGGAGGCGCTGGTGTGCGCTGGCGGTCGCTGCGTGCGGAAGGCCGGGGAGGGCGGCGCGTGCAGCAGCGCCAAGCAGTGCACCGCGGAGACCTACTGTGCGGACGGCACCTGCCGCCAGCGTGTCGAGCTCGGCGAGCGCTGCGACCCGAGCGCTTGGGAAGATCCTTGCGAGGCCAGCACCCACTGCGCCCAAGGCTCCGCCACCTGCGAGCCCCGCCGCGCCAACGGCGAGAGCTGCGAGGCCAGCGCAGAGTGCCTCAGCGACTACTGCTCCGAGAGCAAGTGCGAGGCCAACCTCGGCTTCGCTGGCCTCATCCTGGGCTTCGTCTGCCGCTGAGCGGCCTCCTCACGCACGGCGCTCGAAGCACCGCGCGCACGACGCCAGCGCCACCGGCCGCCGGCGTGCGTACGCCGCTAGTACCCCATGTCCAGCATGGCGTCCGCCACCTTGATGAAGCCGGCGATGTTGGAGCCCTTCACGTAGTCGATGCTGCCGTCCTTCTGCTTGCCATAGCGCACGCCTGCCGCGTGGATGTCGACCATGATCTTGCGGAGGCGCGCCTCCACCTCCTCCGCCGTCCACGACAGCTTGCTGCTGTTCTGGCTCATCTCCAGGCCGCTGGTGGCGACGCCGCCGGCGTTGGCGGCCTTGCCAGGCGCGAACACCTTGCGAGCCGCTTGAAACGCCGCGATGGCGCCGGCCGTGCAGCCCATGTTGGACGTCTCCACCACGTATTTGACGCCGTTGTCGATGAGCCGCCGCGCGTCGGGCTCGGCCAGCTCGTTCTGGATGGCGCAGGGGAAGGCCATGTCCACCGGCACCTCCCAGGGCTTCTTACCAGGGACGAATTGGGCGCCAAAGCGCTTGGCGTAGGGCTCCACGACGTCATTGTTGGAGGAGCGCAGCTCCAGCAGATACTCCCACTTCTCGGGGGTGCCGACGCCCTCCTCATCCAAGATGTAGCCGTCCGGCCCGGAGATCGTGATCACCTTGGCGCCCATCTTGCTGGCCTTGGCGCAGACGCCCCACGCCACGTTGCCGAAGCCGCTGACCGAGACGCGCTTGCCCTCCCAGCCGTCCCCCGCCTGCCGCAGCATCTCATTGGCGTAGTACACGGAGCCATAACCCGTGGCCTCGGGGCGGATGAGGCTGCCGCCCCAGCTGGCACCCTTGCCCGTGAACACGCCGCTGTGATCGCCCGTCAGCCGCTTCCAGGTGCCGTACATGAAGCCCACCTCACGCCCGCCGACGCCGATGTCTCCCGCGGGCACGTCGACCTCCGGGCCGATGTAGCGGTGCAGCTCCATCATGTAGCTCCGACAAAATCGCATGATCTCGTTGTAGCTCTTGCCCTTGGGGTTGAAGTCCGCGCCGCCCTTCGCGCCGCCCATGGCAAGCTGGGTGAGGCTGTTCTTGAAGGTCTGCTCGAAGGCCAGGAACTTCAGCGAGCCCAGCGTCACCGAGGGGTGGAAGCGGATGCCGCCCTTGTACGGGCCGAGCACGTTGTTGAACTGCACGCGATAGCCCCGATTCACGCGCACCTCACCGTCGTCACCCTCCCACTCCACCTTGAAGGTGAACACGCGGTCCGGCTCCGTGAGCCGCTCGAGGAGGTGCCCCTTGAGGTACTGCGGGCGGTCGTTCACCACGTCGATGACGGACTCCAGGACCTCACGGGTCGCTTGGATGAACTCCGGCTGCGCCGGGTTGCGGGCTTCCAGCTCCTGCATGAACTTGTCGAGGTCGTACATGTGCCGATTCCTTGAGAGCGCGCGGCGTGCCGGAGCGGTGCCCACAGGGTGGGCGAGCAGGCGGCGTAGCGGGGCCCGCGACGTGCGGGCTGCGAGCTCAGCGCGGCCTATATAGTACCTCGCGCAGAAATGTCAGCGGAGATGGCCCGGCCTCTCCGCCAAGACCCCGCGGCGTCGCTCAACGCGGTGCAGCACGCAGCGCGATGAGCGTCACGATTGACGCACGACGCTAAGCACGGCGCGCGCACCGCCGCGTAGGACCGTGCGCGCTACCGCAGCGCCTCCGCATCGCCTCATTGGGCGTCGATGCGGTAGATCCCACCGAAGCTGAGCACGTAGAGCTCGCCCTGGGCGTCTTGCCCGAAGGACGCGATGTTGCTCACCCTACGGCTGGGGTTGATCTCGCTCGTGATGTCCCGCAGCCGAGTCGCCGCGCCTCCCGCGTAGACGAAGCTCCAGAAGCGACCGCTGCAGTAGTCCGCGTAGAGGTACGTGCCACGTAGGCCTGGAATGCTCCGGCCTCGATACACGTAGCCGCCGGTGACCGAGCAATTGCCACCTTCGTGAGAGTACTCCGCCACGGGCAGGACCTTGCCCGTGCGGTCGCAGCTACCGCCGCCGAAGCAGTGCGTGCCCTCCATGACGCGCCAGCCGTAGTTGCTGCCGCTGCCCGTGCCGGCGGGCTCCACGTCGATCTCCTCCCAGTCACCCTGGCCCACGTCCCCGACGTACATGTCGCCGGTGCAGGTGTCGAACGTCCAGCGCCAGGGGTTGCGCCAGCCGTAGCTCCAAATCTCTGGCCACACGCCTTGCCCCGTCATGTTGCCCGCGGGGATGCCGTACTGCTTGCCGCCCTCCTGGCGACTGACGTCGAAGCGCAAGATCTTGCCGAGCCCGGTGCTCAGTGACTGCCCATTGCCGATGCTGCCGTGCTGGTCGCCGCCGCCGCCGCCGTCGCCGACGCCGAGCCACAGCATCCCGTCCGCACCAAACACGAGAGCGCCGCCGTTGTGGTTGGACTCCGGATCGCGCTGCGTGAAGAGGACCCGCTCGCTGCTGGGATCCAGCGCCTGCGCGTTGCCACTGGCGAGGGTGAATTCCGAGATGACCTCGTCCCCATCACGCGCGGTGGTCCCGTCCGCGGTGTAGTAGACATACACCTTGCCCACCCTCGGGAACTGCGGGTGGAACGCCACGCCGAGCAGGCCCTCCTCGTTGTTGGAGGAGTTGACGCGCTGCTCGATGTCCAGGAACACCGAGCTGGCTCCGCCGCCGAGCGGGCGCATCGTGAGCACGCCCTTCTGCTCACCGATGAGCACGCGCGAGGTGTCCCCAGGAGGGCTCTCCAAGAACACCGGGCGCTGAAAGCCGCTGGCGAAGGCCGTGAGCTTCAGCGCCGGCGCAGTCCCCGTCGCCGGGCTGCAGTCGAGCGAGCTGCTGCCCCCCCCAGAGCCTCCGCTGCCGCTGCCGCCCCCGCTGCCGCTCACTCCCCCGCTGCCGCTGCCGCCCCCGCTGCCGCTGCCGCCCCCGCTACCGCTCGCTCCCCCGCTACCGCTCACTCCCCCGCTGCCGCTCACTCCCCCGCTGCCGCTCACTCCCCCGCTGCCGCTGCCGCCCCCGCTGCCGCTGCCGCCCCCGCTGCCGCTGCCGCCCCCGCTGCCGCTCGCTCCCCCGCTACCGCTCACTCCCCCGCTGCCGCTCACTCCCCCGCTGCCGCTCGCGCCACCACCCCCGGCGTCATCATCGCTGCCACAGGCGACTACGCCGCCCAACACGCTCACGACACTCAAGCACCCAAGGATCCAACCCCGAACCCGCATGACGAAGTACCTCCGTTGACCCGCCGAGACTCCCGGCCGGCGAGGAGCAGGCTACTCCCACCTCCCCAGCGACGCCATAGCCGCTGTGGCGGAAGTGACGCGTGACCCTGCGCCCCGCCGAGGGGCTCCGGGTCGGGGTGAGCCCGCGCTGGAGGCGCGCCCGCAGCTCGCCTAAGCACCGAGCGTGGCTGCATGACCGCTCGAGCCCGTCGCGACACCGTCCCCTCACGACTGCGCTGGCTCGGCGCGGTCGCGGTCGTCGCGCTGGTGGCCGCGGCGTTCGCGATCTTGTTTCGCGTGCTCCTCGGCGGCGCGTTGAAGCTCGCCTTCGCGCAGCCGGACATCGTCTCGGCCATCCAGTCCGTGCCGTGGTACGCCCGCGTCCTGCTCCCCGCGGTGGGCGGGCTGCTCGCGGGGCTCACCGCGAAGCTGGTCGCGGTCCGTGGCAAGAGCGAGGGCGTGGGCGACGTGATGGAGGCCGTGGTGCTGGGCCGCACGCCGCTCTCCATGAGCGTCACGCTGCTCAAGTCCCTCGGCTCGTGGCTGGCCATCGCCACGGGGGGCTCCATCGGGCGAGAGGGGCCCATCATCCAGTTTGGTGGCAACGCCGGGGACAGCGTGGGTCGGCTGCTCCGCCTGGACGATCGTCGCACGCGCGTGCTCATCCTCGCGGGGACCGCCGCGGGCTTCACGGCGGCCTACAACACGCCGCTCGCGGCCGTGCTGTTCTCGCTCGAGATCGTGACGGGGATGTTCGCCTTGGAGGCGGTGCTCCCCACCATCGCCGCGGTCGCCTTGGCGACGGCGCTCATGCGCGCCGCGCTCGGCGAAGGGCCGCTCTATGGCCACCGCGCCTTCGAGGTCGCCAGCTCCTGGGAGCTCTTGGCGCACGCGCTGCTCGGGCTGCTGGCGGCGCTGGTGGCGCAGCTGTTCATGCGCCTGCTCTCCGACGCCGAGGGCTGGTTTTCCGCCTGGGGGCCCCGGCAGCCCTGGCGCGCCGCGCTCGGTGGGCTGCTCGTAGGGCTCCTGCTCACCCAGCTCCCCGAGGTGGCCGGCAATGGCTACGAGCCGCTCGACGCACTGCTCGATGGCCGCTTCGCGCTCGGGATGCTGCTCGTGCTGATGGTGGGCAAGGCCGTGGCCACCACCGCCTCGGTGTCCTCGGGGAGCCCCGGCGGCGTGTTCACCGCGACCCTGCTCATCGGCGCGGCCTTCGGTGCGTGCCTGTGGCACGGCCTCAGCCAGCTCTTCGGCGTGGGGGCGCTCGGCTCCACCGGCGGCTACGCGCTCGTGGGCATGGCCGCCATGCTCGCCGCCACCACCCACGCCCCGCTCATGGCCGCCGTGCTCGTGTTCGAGATCTCTGGGGACTACGGCATCGTCGTCCCGCTGCTGCTGTCCACCACCATGGCGACGCTGGTGTCGCGTGGGCTCCGCCCGGAGTCCATCTACACGGCGGAGCTGCGCCGTCGTGGGCTCGGCTGGAAGCTCACGCTGGAGGGGCGCACCGTCGAGCGCTGAGCGCTGAGCGCTGCGCGCCGCGCGCTGCTCCTGGCCTGCCCCTCACCAGCGACGGAACGGCACCACGTAGCCCGGGCTCCGGTAGGTGTGCACGTCGAAAAAGTGCGCCAGCGTCCCCGGCAGCTCCGCGTGGCGCCCGGGGGCGCTCACGGCGAGGTTGTCGAGCTCCCGAGGGTCCGCGCCAAGATCGTAGATCTCCAGCGTGCCACGGCGTGTGTCGGCGATGACCTTGGTGCCCTCCGGGGTGATCCACGCGCGCTTGAGCTGCGCCTCCGCGAGGATGGGGCGGGTCAGCGCGCTCGGCCGCCCCGCCAGGAGCGGCAGGAGGCTCTGCCCCATCATGAGCGCCGGGGTGGACAGCCCGTAGGCGTCGAGCACGGTGGGACCGACGTCCACCAGGCTGACGGGCTCCTCGACGTGCCGCGCCCTCAGCCCGGGCGCGACGACCAGCAGCGGCACGCGCAGGAGCTCGTCGTAGAGCGTGCTCGCGTGAAAGCTCACGCCGTGCTCTCCAAAGGCCTCGCCGTGATCCGCGAAGATCATCCACACCACGCGCTCCTTCAGCGCCGTGCGCTCCGCGACCACGCTGCGCAGGCGGCCGAGCTCTTCGTCCACGCGCTCGAGGCAGCTCAGGTAAGCCTCGAACGCGCCGCGCTTCGCGCCGCGCGGCTTCGGGCCGCAGTCGTAGGGCGCGTGCGCGTCCAGAAAGTGCACGAAGGCCAGTAGCGGTCCCGGCGCCTGCCGCGCGAGCTGCGCCCGCAGCGACCGACCGGCCGCCTCGGCGGTGGGATAAGCCCGCACGCGCGCCGAGATCTGCTCCTGAAAGCCGCGGACGATGCCGTACTCATGGGTCAGCCACCCCGTCGTGTCCACCGTGAGGGTGGGCACACCCTGGGCCGCCACCAGCTCCGCGAAGCGCGGCGAGGGGTCGTCGTGCGGGAACACCTCAGGCCGGCGCTTGGTGTACTCCGTCCAGCGGAGCTGCGAGTAGTAGCGGCTCGCGAACAGCGCCGCGAGCGACGGCGCCGTGGAGGTCCCCGCCGCGCGAGCTTGGCGAAACCAGACGCCTGCGTCCCGCAGCGCGAACAGGTGCGGGAGCCGCCGCCGATGGCGCTCGTCGGCGAGCACGTCGGCACGCAGCGAGTCCACGCCGAGCAGAAGCACGATGGGCGCGGCCGGGAGCGGGCTCGGCGACGAGGGAGGGACGGGGGCGAGGCGCGCGCGATCGACGAACCAGGGGCGCTGCGCGAGCGGCACCTGGAAGCTCGCGCTGCGCGCGCCGTACAGCGGCGCGATGAACGGCACCAGCGCGGCGAGGGGCTGGTGGGACAGCTCGAGCAGGGTACGGTTCGCGGGGCGCACCAGGACCCCGAGCAGCGCCGCGCCCAAGAGCGCGAGGAGCGCCGCCGCGCTGGCCCAGCGGGGGACGCTCCGGCGTGGGCCAGCACCCTCGAGCGCCCCACATGCGATGAGCCCGGCGCCGACGCTCGACACCAGGTGGAGCCCCGGGTAGGCGAGCGGGAGGTAGGTGGCGTTGGCGCCGACCAACGCCGCCGCGACGCCGAGCGCCAGCCAGCGCAGGCGGCCGCGCCCCACCCAGCGCGCCCCACCGTAGCCTACCAGGAGCAGCACGGTGGTGAGGGCCGCGCCGAGCAGCCACCAGAGCGCCGGTGGGATCTGCGCCGGGAGGCGCGTGATGAGCCCCGAGAGGTCGTCCCGCATCGCCCACAGCGTCGGCGCCCCGAGCCCGAGGAACGCCAGCGCCCAGCCGAGCCAGCGCGGGCCCACGCCCCACCGCCGCCACAGCGCGAGCGCGCCGGAGAGCAGGAGCGCGAGCGCGAGCGTGTGCGCCAGCACGGTGCCCTGCACCGCCAGCCAGGTCCGCGGCCCGAGCGCACGCGGCAGCCGTAGCGCCAGCAGCAGCGCCTGCAGCGCGACGACCCCTCCCCACGCGAGCGCGTGGCCGCGGAGGGGACCGAGGGAAGCGCGCTGGAGCTCCTGCATCTCTCGCTAAGGGCGGGCTCTCGCGAGAGAGGGGGTCAGGGCTCACCCCGAGGGCGAGCCCGGTACGGCTCCATGAAGGGGAGGAAGTCACGCTCGGCCAGCGCCTCACGGACCCACTGCTGGACGGCGGGGAGCTGCGCCAAGCGCTGCGCGAAGGGCTCCAGATCTTTGGGCAGCGGCAGCGCGTAGGTGCGCAGCCTCAGGACGGTGGGGGCGAAGAAGGCGTCCGCGATGCTGAAGTCGCCGAAGAGCAGGGGCCCCCCGGAGCGCTCGAGCAGCCGTCGCCAGAGCTCCACCAGCCGCTCCACGTCGGCGCGCACGTCGGGGCGATCGCGCCACACGATGGCGCCCACCTCCGGGAGCTGCGCCTCGAGGTTCATCCCGCAGGCGCCGCGCAGCGCCGAGAAGCCGCTGTGCAGCTCCGCGCAGGCGCTGCGCGCCCAGGCCCGCGCTGCGCGCTCCCGCGGCCACAGCGCCAGCTCCGGGTGACGATCTGCGAGGTACTCCGCGATGGCGAGGCTGTCCCACACGACGAGCTCGCCGTCCACCAGCGCAGGGACCTTGCCGGCGCTCGAGACGCTGGCGAGCGTCTGCTTGAAGCTCGAGCCGCTCCCGAAGGAGTCCATCCGCACCAGCACCTCCTCGAAGGGGATGCCGGCCTGTCGCATCAACACCCACGGCCGCATGGCCCAGGGCGAGTAGTTCTTGTTGCCGATGTAGAGCTTCATCCTGCTGACAGCTTGAGCTTAGCGCGACGGCGCGCGCAAGCAGCACCGCCATGGCGCCGTGGAGGCCACCGCACCCGCCGTGAGCGTCAGCTCAGCGTGGTGAGCGTCACGAGGCCGGGCTGCTCCCACGCCTCCAAGATCCGCCGGACCCTGTCTTGCCACAGCTCGGCAAATTCATGCTGCTCGGCCTCGCTCGCTTGACCGGCGAGGAGGCTCCGCAGGAGCGGCATGGCGCGCGGCGAGGCTGGGATGGACTGCGCGCTGTACGAGGCCACCACCGTGGCGCCGGTGTCCCGCCGCGTGAACGCGATCTCCCCGGGGAGCTCCCGGTCGAAGCTCAAGAGCTGGCGGCGGTCGAACTGGCCCGCGAGGCCCTTGAAGCCCGTGTCCGTGGTCGCGCCGGTGACGAGGCTCACGACGTTGGCGATGACGCCCGTGACGCCGTCGAGCGCGCCGTCGGCGAAGCCGACGAGCACGTCCCCGCGCTCCGGCGGGGCCTCCCCGTAGAGGGCGCGCAGCGCACGCACCGTCATGAGCCACGCGCCGGCGACCGTGGGGCAGGAGTGCCCCGCCAGCCGCACGGCGTCTTCATAGCCATACTCGAGCAGCCCCCCTTCCGCGCTCCCGAGCAGCTGCGCCAAAGGATCATGAACGGTGATGCGCGGGGCGCGGGCGAAAAAACTTGGAAAACCCATGGTGTGCCTCCAGACCTCGTCTCTCGGCGACAATGACCGGAGCGTCAACGCGGCTGGCTCGTGAGCGGCCGAGGCGCGTGCTAGGCTGCGGCCTCGTGAGCCAGCAGAAGACCATCGAAGCCTACATGACGCCCTCCCCCCTCACCATCGGGGTGGACCAACCCCTGTCTCGCGCGCGGGAGGTCATGCAGGAGCACGGCGTGCGGCACCTGCCGGTGCTCAACGGTGGGCGCCTCGTCGGCCTCGTCAGCGAGCGAGACGTCAGCCTCATCGAGGGGCTGCGAGACGTGGACCCCAGCGGGCTGAGCGTGGAGGAGGCCATGTCGAGCGACGTGTTCTCGGTGACCAGCGACGCCACCTTGGCGCAGGTGGCTCAAGAGATGGCGGAGCGAAAGTACGGCTCCGCCGTCGTCATGAAGAGCACGAAGGTCATCGGGATCTTCACCACGGTGGACGCCTGCGCCGCGCTCGCCCGCTTCGCGGCCGGCCCCGGCGCCTGAGCGCCGGCGCGGTGGCCGCGCGTCCCTCCCTCGGCACCCCTCCGGCGCCGCTCTCAGGACAACCCCCATGAACGCTCCTCTCGGCTCTCAGAACGACCCTCGACCCCTGGCGGAGACCCACGAGGTCACCAACGTGGGCCAAGAGCTCAGCGACTACAACCTCTACACCACGGACCGCGCGCTGCGTGAGGCGGTGGAGCGTGAAGGCGCGCCCTGGGCCACGGGACAGCTCACGAGCTTTGGTGCGAAGCTCGGCGCGCGGGAGTACCTGGAGCTGGGCGTGGCCGCCAATCACTTCCCGCCAGAGCTCGACACCCACGACCGCTTCGGCCGCCGCATCGACCTGGTCCGCTATCACCCCGCTTACCACGCGCTCATGCGGGAGGCGGTGACGCAGGGGCTGCACGCCGCTCCTTGGGAGGCGCCGCGCCCCGGCGCCCACGTCGCGCGCGCCGCCGGTGTCTACCTGCACTCCCAGGTGGAGGCGGGGCACCAGTGCCCCATCACCATGACCTTCGCCAGCGTCCCCACGCTGCGCACCACGCCGGAGCTCGCGCGCCTCTGGGAGCCCAAGATCACCGCGCGCCACTATGATCCTCAGAACGTGCCGGCCGCGGACAAGGCGGGGCTCACCGTCGGGATGGCCATGACGGAGAAGCAGGGCGGCTCGGACGTGCGCGCCAACAGCACGCGCGCCCTGCCCGCCGGCCCCAGCAGCGGTCCGGGGCAGCCCTACACCCTGGTGGGGCACAAGTACTTCGTCTCGGCGCCCATGAGCGACGTCTTCCTCGTCCTCGCCCAGGCGCCGGGAGGCCTCTCCTGCTTCCTCGTGCCGCGCTGGCGCCCAGATGGCAGCAAGAACCCGCTCCAGCTCATCCGCCTCAAGCGCAAGATGGGCAACGTCTCCAACGCCTCCAGCGAGACGGAGCTGAGGGGCGCGCTCGGCTGGATGGTGGGCGAGGAGGGGCGGGGCGTGCGCACCATCATCGAGATGGTGGCGATGACGCGCTTCGACTGCATGGTGGGCTCCGCCGCCGGTCAGCGCGCCGCGCTGGTGCAGGCCCTCCACCACTGCTCGCTCCGCTCGGCCTTCGGCAAGCGACTGGACCAGCAACCCCTGATGCAGAACGTGCTGGCAGATCTAGCGCTGGAGAGCGAGGGCTCCGTCGCGCTCGCGCTGCGCACGGCGCGCGCGCTGGACTCCCGCACGCACAGCGAGCACGAAGAGCTGCTGGTGAGGCTGGTGACCGCGGTCGGGAAATACTGGATCTGCAAGCGGACACCGCAGCACGCCTACGAGGCCATGGAGTGCATCGGCGGCAGCGGGGTCATGGAAGACGGGCCCTTCCCACGGCTCTTCCGGGAGTCCCCCGTCAACGCCATCTGGGAGGGGAGCGGCAACATCCAGTGCCTCGATGTCTTGCGCGCCATGCAGCGGACGCCCGCCACGGTGGACGCGCTGTTCACGGAGCTGGACGCCGCCAAGGGCGGCAACGCGACGCTCGACGGCTACGTCGCGCAGCTCCGTCACCAGCTCACGGACCAGCGTGACCTGGAGTATCGGGGGCGGGATCTGGTGGAGCGCATGGCGCTCGCGCTCCAAGCGGCGCTGCTCATCCGCTCTGCGCCCGCCTACGTCGCGGACGCCTTCTGCGGCTCACGGCTCGCGGCGGAGCGCCGGCACCACTTCGGCACGCTCCCGCAGGGCGTGGACGTCACGGCCCTCCTCCGGCGCGCGGCGCCGCAGGAGCAGTAGCTGCCCTCAGGGGAGGGGGACGTCCGCCAGCGCGAATTCCACGCCGAAGCGGCGCTGGCGCCAGCGCCGGCGGAGGCCTCGCTCGGCGGCCTCCCGCACGCCGTCCTCCCCGCTGCGCGCCTGGCGGTAGTCCGCGAGCGCGTCGACGCGCCGTCCCCGCACGTCGCGCACCCGGCCGCGCCACAGGTGGAAGGCGGCGCGGCGCTCCGGGGCAGGATGCCCCAGCGCGATGGCTCGATCCAGGAGGCGTTCGGCCGCCGCCACGTCGCGCTCGAGCAGCGCCACGAGCCCGCCCATGAACGCATACAGGGCCTCGGCGGGCTGTAGCTCGAGCGCGCGTGCGAGCCAGCGGCGCGTCTCCCCGAGCTGCCCGCGATCGAAGTACGCCTGGTAGGCCTCGCGGTACGCGTCGAAGGCGTCGCGCGCGTCTTGGTGGGCGAGCTGCCCTCCCGTCAAGCGCGCCTCGCCCGTCGCGACCGCCTGCCGGCGCAGGTCGAACGCGACGTAGGGGCGATTGGAGACCGGCGCCTGACCCGTGGCCACCCACAGCAGCCCGTCCTCCGGGCGGAACACCACCGAGGCCACGGTGAGCAACATGGAGATGGCCTTCTCGAAGCGGCAGCCACCGACGCCCGGCTCCCCGAGGAGGCTCGCGATGGCGTCGGCGTCCAGCTCGCCCCGCTGCGCCTCGAGCCGCGCGCGCGCGCGCTCGAGGCGGCCCAGGTTGTTGCGCCACTGCGAGGGGTAGAGGTTGCGCTCCGTAGCGCCGAGCTGCTCATCGAAGAAGACGTTGGAGTAGGCGAACAGCCCGCTCCGTTCGAGGCGGTGCGCGTGCCGAGCGGGCGTGGTCTCGTAGCAGAGGACGGCTTGCTCTTTGCCGGAGGCGATGACGTAGGTCCAGCAGCCGATGGGACGATCGGCGTCCAAGATGCGCCGCGCGTCGTCCAGGGAGCGCGCGTGGCGCATGATCTCGTCCCCGGTGACCCCGATGGGGGTACCGCCGAGCTCCAGCGCGGAGCTGGCCATGTGCTGATGCACCACCAGCGACAGCCCAGCGGCGTTCATGGCGGTGATGCCGCCGAACAAGACGCCCGCCGCCGCCACCGAGACGTACGGCTGCCCGGTGCGTGGCCGATGAAAGACGACCGCCTGCTCGGCGTCCCACGCGCCGACCCCTTGGTAGTCGAAGTTGCGGCCGTGCAAGAGGCGCCCGTCCCGCGTGGCGCTGCCCCACGCCAGCGCGCTGGTGCAGCCGAGCAGGGGCAGACCCACGCGAGGCGCGAGCCGCGGACGGCGCACCGCCAGCAGGCGCCCGAGCACCCACAGGTACGTCTCCGGCATGGTGACGGCGCCGGTGAGGCGCTCGCGCGAGAGCCCCGCCCCGTCCGCCAACCCCGCGAGCCCCGCCCGCACGCGCTCCGGGAAGCCGCGCGCGACGCGCCGCCCGACGCTGCGCCGCAGCAGCGCGGCGAGCAGCCGCCCGGCGTGCGGGCCGAGCCCCGCGCCGAGCAGGCTCTCCACGTAGCGCTCGAAGTAAGGGATGGGGCCGTGCTGGATGCGCTCCCTCAAGAGCTGGCCGTGCTGAAACCCCATTTCATAGTCGTCGCCCGCCAGGCGCAGGACGTGGAGCCCCTCGCAGCGCTCATACGCGGGGAGCGGCGTCGCGAGCGCCGCAGCACCCGCGCTGGAGACGGCCGCGCGCTCCACTACTTACTGACGAAGGCCTTCTCGATGAGGTAGTCCCCCGGCTCACCGCTGTTGCCCTCCTGGAAACCCATGGACTCCAGCAGCGCGGAGCTCTCGTGCAGCATCTCCGGGTTGCCACAGAGCATGATCTTGTCGCGCTCCGGGTCGAGCGGGGGCAGCCCCAGGTCCGTGCAGGCGCGCCCCGAGCCGAGGAGCTGCGTGATGCGCCCCGTGGTGCGGAAGGGCTCCCGGGTGACCGAGGGGTAGTAGATGAGCTTGGGCTTCACCAGCTCCCCCAGCAGCTCATGCTGGGGCAGCTCTTGCTCGATGAACGTGGCGTAGGCCAAGTCATCCACCTGACGGCAGGTGTGCGCGAGCACCACGCGCTCGAAGCGCTCATACGTCTCCGGAGCCTTGATGACGCTGAGGAAGGGCGCGAGCCCCGTGCCCGTCGCCAGCAGCCAGAGCGTCTCCCCGCCGCGCAAGTTGCCGATGGTGAGGGTGCCCGTGGGGCGGGTGCCGACGAGGATGCTGTCCCCCACCTCGACGTGCTGCAGCCGGGAGGTGAGCGGCCCGTCTTGCACCTTGATGGAGAAAAACTCCAGGTCCTCCTCGTAGTTGGCGCTGGCCATGGAGTAGGCCCGCACGAGGGGCTTGCCCTCGACCAGCAGCCCCATCATGACGAACTGCCCGTTGGCGAAGCGGAAGCCGCCGCTGCGGGTGCAGCGGATGGTGAAGAGCCGATCGGTCCAGTGGTAGACGCTCAGCACCCGCTCAGCGGTGTACTTGGAGGCGATGGCTTCAGGGAGGGCGGCGGAGAGCTGAGTGTTCATCGGCGAGGCGAGTGGCGCGGGTGGCCCAGGGGGCCGTAGCCATGAGAGATCTAGTGCCGGATCGGCCCCTAGACCAATAGTGAGAATTCTCGGGAGAGTTCCATGGGAAATGGGCGATCTCGCGGGTCCTTGGCGGTCGCGGCGCGGAGCAGCTTGGCGAGCGCCGCGGGCTGGCCCTCGAGCCGCGCCGGGTCCTCCAGTGGCTCCCGCTGCATGTGCGCGATGATGCGGTCGCGAGGGTTCGTGACGTCATCGAAGAAGGTGCGCCCGGTGATGACGTTGTAGATGGTCCCCGCCAGCGCGTAGACGTCCGCGCGCGGATCCAGCTCCACGGGGTCGAGCACCTGCTCCGGCGCGAGGTAGCCCGGCGTGCCCGCCACGAAACGTCCGCCGGCCTCCGCCGCGATCCGCGTCGCCCGCACCATCCCGAAGTCGATCACCACCGTGGCGAGCGGCGGCGTCCGCGCCGGATCGCGGTGCTGGCTGGGATCGAAGCGCACCCCGCCCGCCAGCGGGAGCCGCAGCCAGAGGTTGGCGGGCTTGATGTCACGGTGCACGAGCCCCGCGCCGTGCAGCGCGGCGAGCCCGGCGCAAGACTCCATCACCACCTGCCGGAGCTCGAAGAGCGTCATGCGCTTGGCCGCGGAGTACTCCTTGAGATCCGCGCCGATGAGGTACTCCAAGACCAGGTACGGCATCCCCTCGGACACGCCGCGGTCGATGATGTTGGCCACGTTGGGGTGGTAGAGGCCCGCCAGCGCCTTGGCCTCTTCGATGAAGGACGCCAAGATCCCTTCGCGCTCCGTCTCGCTGGCGTTGGCCAGCGCCTCGGCCTTCGGGATCTTCAGCACGAACATCCGATCTGCGCCGGGCTTGCGCACCAGCCACACCGCGCCGATGCCGCCCTCCCCCAGCGGCCGGAGCAGCTCGTAGCCCTCGATGGACTTCCGCTCGGGGGCCTTGGGCGCTGGGCGCGGAGGTGGCGTGCGCCGCACCGCCGCGCCCACCGCGGCCTCCACGATGGCCGAGGTGACGGGGCCGAGCGAGCTGAACCACACGTCCAGCAACGCGGGCTCCCGCGCGCGGATGGAGCGCGCGACCAGCGCCGCGACGCGAGGCGCGTTCTCGGTCTGCGCGCGGCTCAGCGAGTCCTCCTCCGGGCTGCCGACGGCGCGATGCAGCGCCTTGACCGGATCGGCCAAGGAGGCTTGGAGCCGCTCCGCCGCGAGCACCAGCTCGAGGCACAGGGCGTCCAGCTCCCCCCTGGGTCCAGCGGCGACGGCGAAGTGCTCCACGCTCGCCGCGAGCCCCAGGAGCGCGCCCGAGAGCTCCGTCTCCGCCGCGTTCAAGGCGCTGAGCGTGGCCTGCGCGTCGGCGCCCCAGGCGCCATCTTCTGGGGCGGCGGCGACGCTGGCGCGCAGCACCTCCGCGAGCTCACAGCACTGGTCGAGCGCCTCCTCCGACAGCATGGGCAGGGCCTCGGCGAGCTGCTTGAGCACCGCCGGGCGGTCGATGACGAGCGCCCACCACGCTGCGAAGGGGCCGAGCCACTCGACGTCGTCCACCTCCCCCAGGGCGGTGCCGCGCGTGGTGTCCACCAGGCGCCAGAACAGCGCAGACACCGCGCTCCGCAGTGGCGGCGGGAGCTCCCGCGCGCCGCTCACCAGGCCGTCGATCTTTCTGAGCCAGCGGCAGGTGTCGTGCGCCGTGGGGCCGCGGCCGGGCCCGAGATCGGCGTCCTCACCGCAGGCGTCCAGCGCGTAGCCTCCGAGCCGCAGCGCGAGCACCTCGAGCATCAGCTCCACCAGCGGCTCCTTCGAGCCCGCGTTGCGGCGCGCCGCCACCTCGTCGAGCAGCTCGCTGGGGGTGCGGGCCACGAGCCGCCACGTCTCCTCGAGATCCGGCTCCTCGATGGGATCCCCGGCGGGGCGCGTGGCGAGCTGCGGGCCCCAGAGCCGGAGCGCGAGCGAGCGCGCGCAGCCCTCGAGCGCGTTCATGGCGGCCGCGCGGTGCCGGACGCTCCCCGCGCCGAGCACCACGCGCTTGGCCTCCAAGAACGTGGGGGCGAGCGCCTCCGCGAAGCGCGCGGCGCGGGCATCCGCCTCCTCGTCGTCGTACTGGGCCGCCAAGCGGATGAGGTTTTCCAGCCCGCGCTCCAGGTCCAAGGGGTCTCGCTCGGCGTCGTCGATGGGGTCGCTGATGGCGATGATCTCGAGCCAGCGCCGCCAGTCCTCCACGTCCTCCGTGCGCGCGCGCCGCGCCATGTCACGGAGCACCCGCGAGGGGTTCTCCACGGGGCCGCCCCGCTGTCCTCCTCGCCACAGCGTCGCGAGCCCACGCGAGAGCGCCCGCGCGCTGGCCGCTCCCCCCGCGCCGCTCGAGATGCGCTCGACGAGCCGGTCCCAGAGCTCACGCCGCTCCGTGAACAGGTAGGGCGTGGCCGCCGCCGCCGCCGAGAGCACCCAGTGCTCCTCCTCCGGCGCCTCCAGGAGCTGCGTCAGCTCGTGGCCCAGCAGCCCGAGGCGCTTGCCCGGCAGCGAGGCGAAGGCCGTCATGGCGCGCTGACGTAAGATGGGAGACTCCCGCCGCGTCCAGTCGAGCAACATCCCCTCGAGCTGCTCCATCGCCCCCGCGAGCCCCCCGAGCGCGCGCGCCGCGTGGATCCACACGAGCGGCTCCGGATGGAGCAGCAGCGGCTGGAGCACCTGCAGCGTGCGCCCGACTAGCTCCGGCGAGGTGTCGGGCGGCAGGTGGCGCACGCAGACGTCCAGGCAGCGCGCCGCGAGCACGCGCCCGCGCAGCGCTCCTCGGGCGGGCTCGCCCACCAGCGCCTGGAAGGTCCGCTCCGAGGCCCAGAGCCAGGCCGCCAGCTCGGGGAGTTGCAGGCCGCTCGCGCCGGCCTCCCACAGCAAGATCTCGAGCCGCGCCTTGACCATCGCATTGTCCGGGAGCGCCAAGGCGTCCCCAGTGCCAAGCAGCGGGACGCACGCGAGCGCGTCTTGCAGCGGCCCCTGGACGACGCGATCTCGCGCGGCGTCGATGACGTGCTCTCGCAGCGCTTCGTGCGCGGACGCGGCGGTGAGCAGGCGGGCCAGCTTGGCCTCCGGACGGCCAGCGTTCGCCGCACACCAGAGGAACAGGACCTCCCCTCGCTCGTCGCCGAACAGGGCGCTCAGGTGCGCCACGCCGCCCGAGGTCCGGCTGAGGGCGGGGAGCTTGCGGTCGAGGTGATCCGCGGCGGCTCGGAGCTCCTCGGTGAGCAGCGGTGAGGGGAAGAGGCCGCCCGTCTGCCAGCGAGCGTGGACGGGCTGCTGGAGCCGAGGCTCACGCGCAAAGGCCTCGGCGAGCTGGGCCATCGCGTGTTGAACGGAGTCCGGTAGCATGGCTCGACGCTCAGGCTAACCCAGGGCGCAGCCGGGGTGCGCAGCGTTTGTCGAGCCGCCAGCGCTTTCACCAGCGAGACAAAACGGCAACGGCGCCGGATCTCCCGTGAGATCCGGCGCCGCTGCTGGCGCGCTCGAGTGCCGCGGCTCAGCCCCGGCGGCGGCGCAGCGCCGCCAGGCCCAGCGCCGCGAGCGCCACGGCTGCCGCGCCACCGCTGCCGTTGACGGGCCCCCGCGTGGAGCAGAGCCCGCCGCCGAGCACCACCACCGTGGGGTCCGCCGCGGGGTTGCCCGCGACGCCACCGGTGCCCGCCGTGCCAGCGGTCCCACCCGTGCCCGCCGTGCCAGCGGTCCCACCGGTGCCCGCCGTGCCAGCGCTCCCTCCGGCGCCCGCCGAGCCGGCTGCACCCGCGGCGCCGGCCGCGCCGGCTGCACCCGCGGCGCCGGCCGCGCCGGACGCACCACCGGCGCCGCCCGTGCCCGGATCCGTGTCGTCGTCGGAGCCGTCGAGCGGATCGGTCTCGCCCGGGTCGACGACGCCGTTGTGGTTCTTGTCCTCGTCACCGTCCTTGACGCCGCCGCGATCCGTGTCCGGGTGGAGCACCGCGGTGGTCGTGGAGCCGGTGTCGCCGTCCGCGATGCACTGGTTGACGCTCGCGTCCGTGGCCGGGTTCGAGCAGTCCTTGCCCGCCTCGGTGCCGTCGAAGAGGCCGTCACCGTCGCTGTCCGGGTCGAGCACGTTGAGCGTGCCGTCCCCGTCCGTGTCGTGGCCGGGGTTCGGCTCCTCGCCGTCGAGCAGGCCGTCGTTGTCGCTGTCGGCGTCGTTCGGATCGGAGCCGAGCTCCTGCTCGAGTCCATCGGAGAGGCCGTCGCCGTCCGTGTCGACCACGCTGGCGTCGTCCGCGCCGTTGCCCAGCGTCGGATCGGTCTCCCCGTTGTCTACCGCGCCGTTGCGGTTGAAGTCCTCCGAGCCATCTCGCACGCCGCCCTTGTCCGTGTCCGCGACCAGCACGTAGGTGGTGGTGGTGTCGTCCGCGTCGGCGATGCACGCGTTCTTCGTCTTGTCCGTGTCGTCGTGAGAGCAGTCCTTACCCGCCTCCGTGCCATCGAACAGCGCGTCGTTGTCGCTGTCCGGATCCAGGGCGTTGATGAGGCCGTCCCCGTCCGTGTCCAGGGTGGGGTTGTGCTCCTGCCCGTCGAGCAGGCCGTCGTCGTCGCTGTCGGCGTCGTTCGGGTCCGTCCCGATGAAGCGCTCTTGCTCGTCGCTCAGGCCGTCCTTGTCCGAGTCCACGAGCGAGGCCTTGGCGTCGTCCGTGGCGTCGTTCGGATCGCCCTCGTCGCCATCCACGCGGCCGTTGTGGTTGAAGTCCTCGGCGCCGTCACGCACGCCACCGTTGTCCGTGTCCGGGTTCAGCGGGTTGGTGGTGGTGCTGGGGTCCGCGTCCGGGATGAAGTGACCGCGGGAGACGTCCGTGTCCGCGTGCGGGGTGGCGATGCCCAGCTCCGTGCCGTCCAGGATGCCGTCGTCGTCGCTGTCCGGATCCAGGGCGTTGATGAGGCCGTCCCCGTCCGAGTCCTTGTGGTAGTCCGGCTCCGCGCCGTCCGCCACGCCGTCGTCGTCGCTGTCCGCGTCGTGCGGATCCAGGCCGAGGGCCGTCTCCTCATCGTCCGGGATGCCGTCGCCGTCGCTGTCCACCGCCGGGACGTCGATGGTCCACGTGTGGCTGGCCGGCGTGGGATCCACGTTGCCCGCGGCGTCCCGCGCGCGGACCACCAGGCCGTGGCTCCCGTTCGGTAGGCTCGGCGTGGTGTACGCGCCGTCGCAGGCCACGAAGATGGCACCGTCCAGGCTGCACTCGAAGGTGGCCGCGGGGTCGTCCGAGGTGAACTGGAAGCTCCCGGTGGCGCTGTCGCTCGTCGCCGGCGGCGCCGAGGCGATGGTAGTGTCCGGCGGCGTGGCGTCCACCGTCCAGGTGTGCGTCGCAGGCGTGGGATCCGTCACGCCGCTGGTGCTCACCGCGCGCACCTCCAGCGTGTGGCTGCCGTCGGGGAGCGTCGGCGTCGTGAAGGACTCATTGCAGGGGACGAAGCCCGCGCCGTCGAGGTTGCACTCGAAGGTCGCCGTCGGATCCGTGGAGGAGAACTGGAAGTCCCCGGTGGGGTCGTTCGTGAGGCTGCCGGGGCCCGAGGTGATGCTGGTGTCCGGCTCCGCGGTGCTGATGACCCACGTGTAGGTCGCGGGGGTAGCGTCGACGTTGCCCGCCGGATCCTTCGCGCGCACGCTGATGGTGTGCGCGCCGTCCGGCAGGGCCGGCGTGGTGAAGCTGGCCGGGCACGGCGCGAAGGCGCCGCCGTCCAGGCTGCACTCGAAGCTGGCCGTGCCGTCCGGAGACGTGAAGGTGAACTGCCCCTGTGAGCTCGCTGAGGGGTTGCTGGGGTGCGTGGCGATGGCCGTGTCTGGCGCCGTGGTGTCCACGGTCCAGGTGTGAGTCGCCGGCGTGGGATCCGGGTTACCGCCGCTCACCGCGCGCACCCTGAGCGTGTGCGCGCCGTCGTTCAGGCTCGGCGTGGTGTAGGAGCTCCCACAGGCCGCCCAGGCGCCGCTGTCCAGGCTGCACTCGAAGGTGGAGCCCGCGATGGTGGCGCTGAACTGGAAATCCCCCGTCGGATCATTGGTGGGGGACGTGGGCGCCGACGTGATGCTGGTGTCCGGCACCGGAGCGTTGACGACCCAGGTGTAGCTGGCCGGCGAGGCGTCCACGTTGCCCGCCTGATCTCTCGCGCGCACGCGCAGGGTGTGCGAGCCGTTCGTCAGCGCCCCCGTGCTGTGCGAGGCGGAGCAGGGCGCGTAGGCGCCGCTGTCGAGCGAGCACTCGTACGTCACCGGGGACTCGTTGGACGAGAAGGTGAAGGCGCCGACCGGGTTGGTGGTGGTGGCGGGCGGGTGCGTGACGATGGTGGTGTCCGGTGCCGTGCGATCGATGACCCAGGTGTGCTCCGCCGGAGTGGGATCCCGGAAGCCCAGCGGATCGACCGCTCGCACCCGCAGCGTGTGCGAGCCGTCTGGCAGCGCCGCCGTGGTGAGGGGCGAGGTGCAGGGCGCGAACGCGCCGCCGTCCAGGCTGCACTCGAAGGTGGAGCCTGGCACCGTCGCGGTGAAGCGGAACCGCCCGGTGGCGCTGTTGCTGGGGCTGGGCTCCGTCTGGGTGAAGCTGGTGTCCGGCGGGTTGGTGCAGAGCGCGAGGGCGTCTGCGTTCACCCCCGTGCCGTCGACGCCCTCGTGACCCGCGGTGGCGCCGTTGGAGGGAAACTCTGCGAGCGACGGCGACCTGGTCACGCCGCCCACACCACCTCCCGCCTGCTTGGTCACGTTGGTCTCGGCGCCGCTGATCGCGATGAAGCCGCCGCCACCGCCGCCGCCGGGGCCCTCGGCCTCGCTCACGCTGATGCTCTGGTCACCGCCCTTGCCGCCCGAGGCCGAGATCGTGATGTCCGCGATCGCGCGCGCCCGCACGACGACCGTGCCGCCCCCACCGCCGCCGCCGGGGCCGTCCCCCGAGCCGCTCCCGGAGTTGCTGGTAGCCGCCGCCGCGCCGTTGGCGGCGATGGTGCCCGAGCCCTCGATGATGCCCGCGCTCACGAAGACGAGACCGCCGCCGTGGCCTCCCGCCGTGGCGCGGCCGTTGTTGCCGTCCCCAGCGCCGCCGCCGCCGCCCAGGAACAGCCGGCTCCGCACGCTGGGATCCAGCGGGCGCCCGCCGAGCCCGCCGCGCTCACGACGCTGGTTGCCACCCCAGGCGGAGTTGCCAGGGGGCTGCGTCAAGGCGTTGCCATTGCTGGCGCTGTAGGTGTAGCCACCGCGACCACCGCCGGGGGAGTTGGCGCGGACGCCGACCACGGTGCCCGGATCCAGATCCCACGCGGCCGCACCGGTCACCGTGCCGAGCATGACGCCCTGCCCGGTCCAGACGGAGACGGAGGTGAGGCGCTGGGCGTTGGCGCCACCGCCACCGCCGGCGTTGTGGGCGTTGCCGCCGCCGCCGCCGTTGGCCGGGGCGCCGCGGCCGTAGAGCGCGCTCGTCCCCGCGATGCCCTCGCCCTTGCGAGCGCCGTCGGCGCTGCTGTTACTGGCGTAGGTGGTGACGTCCGCCAAGCTGGCGTCGTTGTCCACGGCGCCGCCACGGAAGCCCGCGCCGGAGGCGTCGATGCTGCCCTCGAGCTTGAGGCCGGTCTGCACCCGCAGCGCGACGATGCCGCCCGTGGCGCCGTCCCAGGGCTTCGCGACCACGGAGGCACCCGCGTCGATGGCGAGCTGGCTGTACTGCGGCACGCGCACCACCTGCACGCGGCCCGCGCTCGCGTAGTCGTTCTTGAGGCCGCAGGTGAGGCGGACGCCGGCGGCGCCGACGCTGGCGACCTCCACCATCTCGTAGTTACCAGCGCCTCCCAGATCCGTGACGGTGCCCCAGGTCGGCGAGCTGGCGTCGCTCGTGTCGATGGTGGCGCCCTGCATCTGCACGATGAGCAGCAGGTCACCCGCCGCGAGCGCGTCCGTGCCGGCCGTCAAGAGCGTCGGGTCGACCGTGAGGTCCACGCTCCCGCTCGCGGCGTCGGCCGTCAGCGGAGCGTACTGGTTGAGGACCGTGTTCGGAGCGGTGACGGTGTGCGCCCCGTCCGCACCCTCGGCGGCCGCGGCGACCGTCCCCGTCTCCACGGGAGCCGAGGGATCGCCCGCGCCGCAGCCGGCGACGGTGAGCACCACCGCCAGCAGCTCACCGACGAGCGCGGTCCTGCGGAACAAGACCGACCGAGAGAAAAAGGAAGCTGATTTCGCGATCATGTTGGCTACTCCTGAACGTTCGTGGGCTGGCTGGTCTTGACGATCTTGAACTGGACGCGGCGGTTTTTCTGGCGCCCCTCGTCCGAGTCGTTGTCCGCGATGGGCTGATCCATGCCGTAGCCCTCTGCCTTGAGGCGCGAGGCGTCGATCTTGCCGCGGGTGACGAGCCACCGCACCACGCTGGCGGCGCGGCGCTTGCTGAGCGCCTTGTTGTAGGCGGCGTTGCCGCGGTTGTCCGTGTGGCCCTGCACCTCAATCTCCGTGATCTCCGGGTGCTCGCCGAGCACCGCGGCCACCTGGGTCAGCAGGTCGTCGCTGGCGGGGAGGATGACGTCGCTGTTGGTGCGGAACTGCACCTGCTGCAAAATCGCGATCTCACCCTTGATCACGCGCACCAGCTCCGGGCAGCCGTTCTTCTCCGGATCTGCGTTGGGCTTGCCCTTCTCTCGCGGACAGGCGTCCTTGTCGTCCCGGATGCCGTCCCCGTCCGTGTCACCGGGGCAGCCGTTGGTGGCGGGGTCGGTCGTGCGCTGGCCCGGGACGTCCACGCAGGCGTCCTCTGCGTCCGGCACACCGTCTCCGTCCTTGTCCGCCGGGCAGCCGTTGGTCTTCGGGTCTTCCGTGGGCACTCCGGGCACGTCCGGGCACGCGTCCACGGCGTCCGGCACGCCGTCCCCGTCCTTGTCCGGGGGGCAGCCGTTGGTCTTCGGATCTTCGGTGGCTACCCCGGCGACGTCCACGCAGGCGTCGTCCTTGTCGAAGACGCCGTCGTTGTCGCGATCCGGGCAGCCGTTGCGCTCCGCGCGGCTGCTGGCGATGCCGGGCTCGTCGACGCAGGCGTCGTCCTGGTCGAAGATGCCGTCCCCGTCCTTGTCTCCCGGCGCCGCCTCCTGGCGCTTCTCCACGCTGGGCGTCCAGGTGACCGCCACGACGGCGCGGAGCGTGGGCGTCCCGAGTCCGCGCGTGATGCCGGGGCCGACGGCGGCGCCGACCTGCCAGTCGTCAGCGAGGTACTTGGCGCCGACGATGGCCTCGAGGTTGGTGGTGTCACGCTCGAACAGATCCGAGGTGGTGGTGGTGCCGTACACCTCCGGCCCGACCTGCACCTTGCGGTCGGCGACGAGCACGCCCGCGGCGGCGCCGAAGGTCACCTGGGTGCCGAGCTTGGTAGCGGCGAACTGGCGCTCCGGCCGCAGCGCGACGCCCGCGCGCGCACCGTAGACGAAGTTGCCAGCCATGCCCGCGAACACGAGCGACGGGAGCCCCCGCACGCCGCCGTCACCCGCGAAGGCGTCCTCCGACCCCGTGGGGAGCCAGAGCGAGCCCGCCAAGGACAGCTCCGCGGGGCCGCCCGTGTCCCCGAGCAGGCGCAGGCGCGCGCCGAGCCGGAGGTCTCCCAGCGCCGCGCCCGAGGGCGACGCGAAGCTGAGCCCGTCCACGGCGGGGGAGTCCCCGGTGCTGATGAGCGCGAAGGGCAGGTTGAGCGAGAGCGTGAGCCGGTCCCACAGCCCCAAGCTGACGCCCAGGTGCGCGAACAGCTGATCGCTGACCACGGGCCCGACGGTGTCGTCCCCGTCGTTGCGGTAGAGCACGAGGGGGCGGTAGGCGTACTCACCGAGCAGCATGACCCGCGGCGCGGTGTGGCCACCCTGCCCACCTCCCTCCACGCCGAAGAAGCGGTCGCCCGCCACGGCCGGATCGAACTGATCCAGCGAGAAGCGCTGCTGAGTCTGCGCGGCGGCGTTGCTGGAGAGCAGCGCCACGCCGCCGCAACCGAGCAGCGCGCCAAGGAACAGGTGACGGGAGGTTCGACGTAAGATCATTGTAATTCTCTAGTGGTAGTGAGCCGAGGCCGTGCGCCTCGGGCGCCAGGCGCCCTCAGGTGACGCGGCTGATGAGGGCTAGGCCCTCGCTGAGACCGTGGACTGCTTTCATCCTCGCGACGCCCCACCAAACGTGACGCCTACGATGAACAGCGCCTACTAGGCCACACTCCACCCAAGGTTCAACCGAAAATGTTGGGTAACCTCGGCGGCTTTGCACTGAGACTGCAACTAGGGGCCCCTCGGCGCGGCTGGCTGAGCCAGCGTGGCTAGTGGTAACCTCGCCCGGTCGTGTCCGATTTACTCAGCCCAGGGCAGCTCTTCGCTGGACGTTATCGTATCGAGCGCTTCCTGGCGCAGGGCGGCTACGGCGCCGTGTACGTCGCCGAGGCGCTCTCCACGGAGCTGCGCGTCGCGCTGAAGGTGCTGTTCCCGCACATCTTGGGCTCCGAGGGGGCCGTCGAGAAATTCCAGCAGGAGGCGCGCATCGCGGGGCGCGTCAAGACGGACCACATCGTCAAGGTGCTGGACGCGGGCTTCGACGCGGACACGAAGATGCCCTTCCTCGCCATGGAGCTGCTCGAGGGGCGAGACCTCGAGCAGATCGTGGAGGCCGAGGGGCCGCTGGCGCCACCGGAGGTGGCCTCGCTGCTCCGCCAGCTCGCCAGCGGCCTCGACAAGGCCCACGGCTACGTGGACAAAGAAGGACACCCCGCGCCCATCGTGCACCGCGACCTCAAGCCGGAGAACCTCTTTCTCACGCACCGCGAGGACGGCACCCCCCTGCTCAAGATCTTGGACTTTGGCATCGCCAAGGTGCTCAGCCAATCGGCGAACCTGAGCCAGGAGATCAAGGGCACGCCGCTCTACATGGCCAACGAGCAGGCCAGCGGCGGCAACGTCAGCCCGCAGACGGACCTCTGGGCCCTGGGGCTCATCGCCTTCTACCTCCTGACCGGGAAGGTCTACTGGCGCTCGGCGAACTCGGAGGAGGGCTCGCTGATGGCGCTGTTCGGCGAGGTGCTCACGCTGCCGCTCCAGCCGCCCACCGAGCGGAGCGTGGAGCTCGGCGGGCCGGCGCTGCCCCCCGCCTTCGACGCGTGGTTCCTGCGCTGCGTCCACCGGCGCCCGGCGGAGCGCTTCCCCAGCGCGGGCGCCGCCGTCGCAGAGCTGTACCAGGCGTTCGGGCTCCCAGCCCCCCTGCACACCACGGGAGAGCTCGGGATCTCTCGCGGCAGCTTGGCGTCCCAGGTGGAGCTCGCGTCACCCGCCCAGGCCGCGCTCGGGAGCACCGAGGCCACGCTCGCGCTCGGCGCCACGAACCCGCCCACGGCGCCTACGAAGAAGCGCTCCGCCGCCCTCGCCCTGCTCGGCGTCGGGGCGGTGGCGGCGCTGCTCGCGGTCGGCGCCGGGGTGTGGCTCCGCCGGGCAACCCCGGACGCGAGCGCCGAGGTGGCCGCTCCCGGGGTCGCCGCGGCGACGCTCGCCGAGACGGCGGCCCCCACGACGCCGCCACCCCCAGCCCCCACGCCGCCGCCCGCTCCTCCCAGCGCGGAGGCCACACCCCCCCCCTCCGCGAGCGCACCTCCACCGCCGGCGGCCGCCCCGGAGAGCACCGCGCGCCCTGCTACGGCCCGACCCATCAGCGCGAGCAAGCCCAGCGCCCCCAAGCCCTCCAAGCCCACGGACAAGGGCAGCACCTACGGCGAGCGCTGAGGCGGCGCCGCGCGCCCGGCGCCGCCCCCCACGGAAGTTGGCCCAGGCAGCCGCGCTGCCTAGCTTGCCGGCCATGCCGCCCGTCCGAGCGCTCAGCTCCTGCTGGCTCTTCACCGCGCCGCTCGCGCTCGGCCTCGTGGCCTGCGACGCCGTGGCCCCCAACGCGGCGGCCGCCGGCAGCGCCGCCGTGGTGGCACCCGCGCCGAGCCACGCCTCGCGCCCCGAGCGATCGCGCGCGCAGGGCGCCGAGCAGCGCCGCACCCCGCGCGTCAGCGCGGCATCGCTGCCGGCGCGCGCCGAGGCGCCCGCGGCCGTGGTGAGCGCCGAGGCGACGCCCCGCGCGACCCCGAGCGCGAGCGCCGAGGCGACGCCCAGCGCGGCCCCGAGCGTGACGGCGACACCCAACTCGTCCCCGAGCGCCGCGGCGACGCCCAGCGCCTCCGCGACGAGCGCCGCCGCAGCGCCCGCGCCCAGCGCTCCAGCGACGGCGAGCTTCGAGTGCGCGCCGGGCATGCAGCACCTCACCGGCGGCTACTGCCGCAACGTGGAGCAGACCTGCCTCGAGTACATCCTCGGCAAGGACGACGTGCCGGATGAGAGCCGCTGCCTGCGCTACGCCAAGCCGAGCGTCTGCCTCGACACCGCGCCGCGGGTGGAGATGGACTACTGCATGGACACCTTCGAGTACCCGAACGTGGAGGGGCAGCTCCCGCGCACGCTGGTGGACTGGACCACCGCGCGCCAGCTCTGCGAAGAGCAAGGCAAGCGGCTGTGCACCGAGAGCGAGTTCAACTTCGCCTGTGAGGGTGAGGAGATGCGCCCCTACGTCACGGGCTTCGAGCGCCCCCAGGCCGAGTGCAACATCGATCAGCCCTTCCTCACCAAGCGCCTCACGCTGCAGGCCGAGCCGCTGTGCCTGGCCAACCCGGCCTGCGCGCGGGAGTTCGCGCGCCTCGACCAGCGGCGCCCCATCGGCTCTAGCCCAGGCTGCGTGTCCTCCTCGGGCGTGCGTGATCTCAACGGCAACGTCAACGAGTGGACCAGCCGGATGTGGCGGCCGGCGCCGCGGCGCGCCGCGCTCAAGGGCGGCTGGTGGGGGCCGGTGCGCAACCGCTGCCGCGCCATCGCGCTCTCGCACTACGAGGACTACGTGGGCTACGAGGTCGGGTTCCGCTGCTGCTCGGACGGCAGCAAGGCCGCGGCCAAGCGCCGCTGAGGCGCCGCTCAGCGCTGGCGCAGCACCACCAGCTTGGGCTGCGTCAGCTCTCGCAGGGAGTACGGGAGCCCACCGACGCCGAGCCCGGACTCCCGGCGCCCACCGAAGGGCATCCAGTCGACGCGGAAGGCCGTGTGCTCGTTGATGAGCACCGTGGCGGCGTCCAGGCCGCTGGCCGCCGCCAGCGCGCGGTCGAGGTCTTGAGTGAAGATGGCCGCCTGAAACGCCCAGCGCGTGGCGTTGGCGCGCGCGATGGCGTGCTCCAGCTCGTCGAAGGCGGTGAGCGCGAGCACGGGGCCGAAGACCTCCTCCACCATCACGCGCGCGTCGTCCGGTGGCTCCACGAGCAGCGTGGGCGCGTAGCTCTGGTTCGGTAGGGCGCGCCCGCCGACGCCCAGCCGCGCCCCGGCCTCGAGCGCCTGCGTGACGACGGCGTGGACGCGCTCCACCTCGCGCGCGCGGATGAGCGGCCCCACCTCGGTGGTGTCTCGCCGCGGGTCCCCCACCCTCAGGGCGCCGACCACCGGCTCGAGCCGGGCCAGCAGCTCCTCGAGGCGGCTGCGGTGGACGTAGACGCGCTGCGCGCTGACGCACACCTGACCCGCGTGGTAGTACGCCGCCTTCACCAGCGGTGGCAGCACCTGCTCGAGGCGCGCCGAGGCGTCCACGATGACGGGCGCCGCGCCGCCGTGCTCGAGCCCGACGCGCACGCCGGGCGCCAGCCGGGAGCGCAGGTGCCAGCCGACCCGCGCGCTGCCGATGAAGGACAGGTACGCCAGGCGCGCGTCGCTCGCGAGCTGCTCGGCCAGCTCGTTCGAGCAGGGCAGCACCGTCACCCAGCCGGGCGGGAGCCCCGCGCGCTGCAGCGCCTCCGCGCAGGCGTAGGCGGACAGCGGCGTCTCGAGCGCCGGCTTGACGATCACCGGGCAGCCGGCGGCCACCGCGGGCGCCACCTGGTGCACGATGAGGTTCAGCGGGTGGTTGAAGGCGCTGATGGCGCCGACCACCCCGATGGGCTCGCGCACGCTGAAGGCCCAGCGCCCCAGCGCCGGCGCGGTGGCGGTCATGGGGATCTGCTCCCCCGCCAGGCGCTCGACGTCCCCGGCGACCTCCTCCATCCCCGCGCAGGCGCGCGCCACCTCGACGCGCGCGTCCACCAGCGGCTTGCCGCCCTCCGCCGCGATCAGCGCCGCGAGCGCCTCGGCCTGCGCCGTCAGGAGCGCGGCTGCGCGCCGCAGCACGGCCGTGCGCTCGTGGAGCGGCAGCCCCGCGCGCGCCTGGAACAGCGCGCGCGCCTGGTCGAGCGCCTGCTCCAGATCCTCCGCCGCGGCGAGCTCCACCTCCCCCACCACCTCGGCGTCGTAGGGTGAGCGCACCTCGAGGCGCGCCCGCGCGCGGGGTGTTGCGCCAAGGACGGACAGCGGGTGGCGTCGCATGCGCCGATCCATAGGCCCCCTCCGCCCGGCGCGCGAGCCGCGCCCGGGTCAGGCCTCGCCCTCGACCAGCGCGTCGAAGCTCTCCGCGGAGGCGGCGCGCCAGGCGCGCGCGTAGCTCTTGGGCAGCGGCTCGCCCAGCAGCTCTCCGGGCTTCAGGTACTCGTACATCTCCCCGTAGTGTCGGACCTCCAGCGGGCTGACGCGCCGCAAGATGTGCCACGGGCGGAGCTGGTCCGGGCGCTCCAGACCCGCGGCGGCGATGAGCTCCTGGAAGGCGCGCACCGTGTTGCGCTGGAAGCTCGCCACGCGCGCGGCCTTGTCCGGCACCACCAGGCCCACCGTGAGGGTCGGATCTTGGGTGGCGATGCCGGTGGGACACCGGTTGGTGTTGCACTTGAGCGCCTGGATGCAGCCGAGCGCGAACATCATGGCGCGCGCGCTGTTACAGAGGTCCGCGCCGAGCGCCAGCTTGTGCGCGATGTCGAAGCCGGTCACCACTCGCCCGCTGGCGATGATACGGATTCTGTCACGCAGCCCAACTCCAACCAATGAGTTGTGCACGAAGATGAGCGCCTCGTCCAAGGGAGTCCCCAGCACGTCCGAGAACTCCAGGGGTGCCGCGCCCGTCCCGCCCTCCCCGCCGTCCACGGTGATGAAATCTGGAGTGACGTTGGTCTTGACCATGGCCTTGCACAGGGCCAGAAACTCACGTCGCTTACCGACACACAGCTTGAATCCCACCGGCTTGCCGCGCGACAGCTCCCGAAGCCGAGCGATGAACTGGCAGAGCTGCTCCGGCGTGCGGAAGGCGCCGTGCGTCGGCGGGGACAAGACGTCCTGCCCGAGTGGAACCCGGCGAATTTGCGCAATTTCAGGGGTGACTTTGCTCGCCGGCAAGATGCCACCGTGCCCCGGCTTGGCGCCCTGGCTCAGCTTGATCTCGATCATCTTCACGCTGGGGTGCGCGGCCGCCTCCGCGAACAGCTCCGGCGCGAAGCGCCCCTCGGCGTCTCGACACCCGAAATAGCCAGTGCCAATCTGCCACACCAGATCTCCCCCGCCCTCCAGGTGATAAGGAGACAAGCCGCCCTCTCCGGTGTTGTGATAAAAGCCGCCCTGTCGGGCGCCTTGGTTGAGCGCTAACACAGCTTGTCTGCTGAGCGCGCCATAGCTCATGGCAGAGACGTTGAGCACGGCCGCGGAGTAGGGTTGTCGGCAGTCCGGCCCCCCGATGAGCACCCGGGGCGGCTGCTCCGGCGGGTGCACCGCGGCGAGCGAGTGATTCATCCACTCGTAGCCCACCGCGTAGAGGTCCCGCTCGGTGCCGAAGGGGATGGTGTCCGTCACGCCCTTGGCGCGCTGGTAGGCCACGGCGCGGAGCTGGCGGCTGAACGGGCGCCCAGAGCTGTTGCTCTCGACGAAGTACTGCTGAAGCTCCGGGCGGACGCTCTCGAACAGGTACCGTAGACGGCCCAGCAGCGGGAAATTGCGCCGGATGGCGTGGCGGGTCTGCGTGAGGTCGTACAGCCCCAGGGCCACCAGGGGCCCGCTGAGGGCGAGCCCCCAGACTGCCCCGGGGAGCCAGTGCTGGAGGAGCAGCGGCAGCCCTAGCGCTACCACGGAGAATCCCACGAAGAGCTGACGCGGTGACATGGTGGCCTCCCTGTGAAGCGCCAGCCCGGGCCCGGCAGCCCCGGCCACGCCGGCCGGGCGAGGATACTCGAGTTCGGGGAGTCTTGGGGGGTCTCCGCGTGAGCTCCGGCGTGCGGGGATGGCGGGAGGAGACCCCGCGGCGAGGCGGACGCGGGCCTCACTGGCTCGGCGCTAGCGCCGCGCAGGACGCCACTGGCGTCCGTTCACGCGCCCTTCACTGCACTTTCGTACAGCATGGGTCCGCCGTGATGGAACAGTGGACAGTGGTTCAGGGAGCTGAGGGGCGACGGCCCACGCCTGCGCGTCCGAGGGGCTGCGAACGACTCCAAGGTGTCCCTATCGCCGGCCGAGGTCCCACGCCGAGGCGCGCCGCGCGCTCTCAGCCATAGGCAACCAGTGAATTTCATGAAACAATATTGCAACAACTTGAATCATTGATCAATCCTTGATAATAGCTGCACATAACATGACCGCTAAACTCCTTTTTCAGAAACGCTGTACTGATGAGAGGTACTGAAGGGTGCCCGCAGCTCCTCTGCTCAGCCGCTCAGTGACCGCGTACCGGCTAGAGCCGCCGGGGGAGCGCTGAGGTGGGCTGGCTGCGCGAGCTGATGCTGTCGGCCGAACGGCCGGTAAGGAGCTTCGGGGTCCTGGCCCGGCAGGCGCTCGCGCACCCTGGCTGGCCGTCGGAGCTGCGGCTGGAGGCGCGCTCGTTGGCCAGCGTCTTCAGTAAGCTGGATCGGGAGCAGGAGCTGGACTGGCTGCGGGACCGGGAGCCCGTCCAGGCGGTGCTGGCCTCGCTGCTGGGGCGGCCGCTGGCGGAGCTGCGGGCGGCGGCGCATCCCCTGGAGGTCGCCCCGGGGCAGCCCGCCCGGCTGCTCGCGTGGAGAGACGTCCGCTTCGCCCGCGCGCTGGATCTCCCTGCGGAGGAGCTGCCGCCGGGGCTGCCTCGTGAGGTGCTCCGGCCGGAGCGCTGGACGCCCCTGCACTGGCAGGCCGACAGCGGCGCGGGGCGGAGCCTCGTCGGGCGCTGGCTGGAGCAGCGTGGGCTGGCGCGCTGGCTCTGCCCCACCGCGCCAGAGCAGCTCGGCGCTGCGCTGGGCTCCTCGCGGGCCTGCTTCGTGGAGCTCCCAGCGGAGCGCCTGGAGGCGCGCTGGGGAGAGGCGCTGCTCGAGCTCGGGCGCGCGCGGCCACTGTGCGTCGCCAGCCCAGCGCCGCTGCCGGAGGGCTTTCGTCGTGTCCAGAGCGAGCCGGTGGCCACCTACGCGGAGGCGCTCGTGGAGTGGCTGGCGGCGCGGCTGCCCAACGACGGATATTTCCACGCCGAGCCGGCGCTGCGCTGGCTGCGCGAAGGGCCGCTGGCCGCTGGGCTCGCTCCGGACTTTGGCGCAGCGCTCGGCTGGCTGGGGCTCTACGACGAGCTGGGCACGCGTGAGGCGAAGGGCCTGCGCAGCGAGGAGCTCGCCCAGCGCTGGCTGCGGGAGCGCTTCAGTGAGCTGGGGGAGGCGGGCGCCAGCGACGCCGCGTGGCTGCTGCGCGAGGGCTGGGAGCTGTGCACGGAGCTGGCGGCGCGCGCGCACACGGACGAGGAGCTGCCGTGGACGGCGCCGCGCAGCTTCGAGCGCTGGCTGGCGCTGGTGCCACCGGAGCACCAGCGCGGGCATGATCTGGAGTGGCTCCGCCACACGCGCGCCCTGCGCGACGACGGCGCGCAGCGGCGTGAGCTGGAGCGCGCCGCCCGCCGCGCGCCGCCGGGCGCGTACCGCATCGTCCGCGCCTTGCAGCGCGCCGGACTGCTCACGCCGCCGCCGCACCCCGGCGCGCCGGAGCGCGGCGAGCTCGCCTTCGGGCCACGCTGGCTGGTCGTGCTCACCCGGCAGCGCGCGCTGCGTCGCCTCGCGCAGGCCGCGCCGGTGACGTGGGGAGAGGCGCTGCTGCGTCGTCACGCCGCGCCGGCGCTCTTCGACGCGCTGCTCTGGCGCGTGCGCTCGGGCGCCGCGGACGCCCTGGAGGACGCCACGGAGCTCGAGGACGAGGCGCCCCTGGCTCAGGTGGCGGCGCTGGAGGCGAGCGTGCGCATCGCCGGGCGCGCGCTGATGGCGGGGGAGCACCTCACGCGGGAGCTGGTGCTCGCGCTCTGGGAGGAGCAGCAGCGCTGGCTCGTCCACTTCCCGGAGGAGCTGCCCGCGCCGCGCGTGAACTGGCACCCCGCGCCCACGCCGGGGCTCGCCCGCGGCGCGTGGCTCGCCGCGCTCTTCGCGCTCGCCCTGGAGCTGCCGGAGCCACGCCAGCGCGAGCTGCAGCAGCTCTGGCGCGCGCCCGCGCTCGGGCAGCGCCTGCTCGACGAGTGGCTCACGCTGGCGCGCGCGGACGAGGTGCTCGCCGGGGAGCTGGTCGCGCTGGTGGCGCAGCTCCGCGCGGCCTGGGGCCCCTTCAGCCACGAGGACGCGCACCCGCACGCGCTGGAGTATCCGTCCGCGCTGCTCGCGGAGCTGCAGCTCGGCGTGCTCACCTGGGAGCGGCTCGAGACCGCGGGGGCCTCCGCGCTCGACGCCTGGCTCACGCTGGCCCGCGCGCGCGGTCTCGAGGCGGAGCTCTGGCCAGCCTACTGGCAGGCGTGGCTCGCCGCGCCCGAGCTGCCGGAGCCCCGCGAGCCGCCGACGTGGCCGCTCGCCTGGGCAGCGCTCCCCGCGGAGCTCGGCGCCAGCGTCGCGCGCCGAGGCCGCGGGGAGGGCGCTTGGCAGCTCACCTCGAGCAGCGCGCGGGAGGCCGTCGCGCTGGCGCTCACCGCGGGCGAAGTGCCGCTCACCCCGGAGCTCTGCGCGGCGCTGCCGGAGCAGCGCCTCCAAGCGCTCGTCCTGCGAGCGGACGCGCTCTCACCGCCGCTGCTCCAGGCGCTCTGGTCGCGCTCGCTGGAGCTGGGGCTCACGCTGGTGCGCGCCTGCTTGAGCGCGGGAGCGCTGGGCCACGCGCTCGCGCTCGCGGAGCTGGCCCCAGAGGCCGCCAGCGCTCGGCTGGTGGAGGGCTTCGTGGAGCAGCTCCCGGACGGCTCCGCCTCCAGCCAGCTCTTGCTACGGCTGCAGCGCTGGTTGCACGCGCGCATCGCCGCGCGCGACGCCGGCTACGAGCGCGCGCACGAGCTGCTCGACCTGCTGCTGCGCGAGCAGCGCGCGCTCTAGCGCATCGAACCCATGGAGTCGACGGGGCGCTGACGTGGACGTGGACGCTCTCGCTCGCGAGGTCGACCACGAGGCTCCAGACGTCAAGGCGATAGGGGCGAGGTCCACGTCGCCGTCACGGTCAACGTCAATGTCATCGTCTGGCCGCCGCGCTCTACCCGTCGACTCCGCGGAATCGTTCGACTGGCTTCTACCTTGACGCTCAGAGGCCCTGGGACGGGATCTGGGCGGCGCTGGCCGCTTCGAGCCGGGCGACGACCTCCGACGGCTCTGGCAGCGTGGCGATGAACCGCTGGTAACACGCGCCCGGTCGCAGCTTGACCACCACCGCGGGGCCGCGGCCGTGGAGGGCGACCACGTCACTGGCGCCGCGGCGCAGCATGGTCCCGATGAGTGCGACGCCCGGCACACCGGTGCCGACGCGCAGGCCCGAGGCGACGCTCCAAGGCTCTTGGACCACCTCCACCGACTCCACCTCCCCGAGCGGCACGCGCGCACCGCGACGTAAGCCACCCAGTGTCTCGAGCAGCGAGAACCGAAACACCAAGTCTCCACCCTCCACGTCGAACGTTGCCATGGTCACCTCGATGCCAGGAGCGCCTCCTGGCTCACGCTCCGCCTCTTCACAGCATACCTGACGGCGGCGGGCGGCTCGCTGGCGCGGCGGGCGGCTCGGGCAGCGGAGGCTCCGGCGGCGAAGACCGCTCGGTGCCCCAGACCGAGCCCGGCCCGTACCCAACCAAGCTCCGCTTCGTGAACCCCACCGAAGTGCCCGTCGACATCCGCAACCTCTGCGTACCCTGCTGGGAGCTGCGCTCCTATGCCGCCGGCGACCGTCAGGCGCTCACCCCCCGCGGCGGTGGCAGGAGCTCGTGCCACCGCAGGGACCATGGCGGAGGCCGCCTCGACCGTGGGATGGGCCGGCCGTCAGCGAGCGCGGTCACCAAGAGCCCACCCCTGGCGATCGGCGGGCCTGGGGAGTCGTTCGAGATCCAGCAGGTCGAAGCTTGCTCCTGCTATGAGCCGCTCGACCCCTTGCCTGGCAAGTACCGCGTGCGCGCCGTCCTCTCCATGAGCGAGCAAGAGGTGCTCGACGGCACCACGCGAGGCACCGCCGCCTGGGAGGATCTCACGCTGCCAGCGACGAGCGGTGTCGTCGAGGTGACGGTAGCGCCGCTCGTCGGGGGAGCTCCTGGAGCCAGCGGGGGGCGACACGGCGGTGAGCTTCGGGGGCCGCTCGGTGTGCAGAGGATGAGCGCCTCCGTTCGCCGCTAGGCCGCGTGCGGCGCGAGCCGGGGCGCGCGGGCGCCGCGCTCACGAGCGTGGAGCTGCGACAACTTGACTCATGGTCCTGACCGCTCGCGCCGCCCAGGCTGTCGGCCATGTCGCTCGTGCGCTCTCGCCTCGCCGCCCTCGTGGTCGCTCCGTTCCTGCTCGCCAGCGCGTGCGGCGACGGCGCGGAGCGCGACGCGCCCACCCCCGTGGTGGACACGCCCATCACGCGCGGTGAGGCCATCTTCCGCCGAGACTGCGTCGGCTGTCACTCGCTGGGGCACGGCGACCGCCGCCGCGCTCCCGACCTGCTCGGCGTCCACCAGCGCCGCCCGTCGATGTGGCTGAGCCACTGGCTCACCGACCCGGAGCACGTCGCGCAGAAAAACCCCTACGCGCAGCAGTTGGTGCAGAAGTGGGGCGGCGTGGTCATGCCCAATCCCGGGCTCGACGCGGCTCAGATCAGCGACGTGCTGGCCTTCATCGCCCATCAGAGCGCGCTGGGGCCCATGCCGCACAGCGCGCCGGTGGAGCTCTCCAGTCAGGAGCTCGACGCGACCCGCAGGCTCTACTTCGAGCGCTGCGCCGGTTGCCACGGGACGCTCCGCGCCGGCGGCACGGGCCCGGACATCGGACAGGCCGCGGCCACCTCCCTGGGCACGGACGCGCTGGCGGCCGTGATGCGCAACGGCACGCCGTGGGGCATGCCCGCGTGGGGCCGCCAGGCGATCCTGTCGGAGGTCGAGATCGCTCGGCTCGCCGCCCTGCTCCAGCTACCCCCTGCGCAGGGGCCGGCGCTGTCGCTCGAAGAGGCGAAGGGGAGCTGGGAGCTGCTCGTGCCGGTCGCTCAACGTCCGAGCCTGCCCGAGCACGGCTGGGACTGGCAAGACTTCTTCGGCGTCATCCTGCGGGACTCCGGCCAGGTCGCGATCTTCGACGGCACCAGCCGCGCCGAGGTGGCGCGCATCGACGCGGGCTTCGCCGTCCACATCCTGCGGGCGTCCTCCGACGGCAGGTACCTCTACGCGGTCGGGCGCGACGGCTGGGTGACGCTCATCGATCTTTGGAGCTTGGTCCCGAAGGCGGTCGCCCGGGTCCGCGGTTGCTGGGACGCGCGCAGCGTAGAGAGCAGCAAGGGCGCGGGGTACGAGCAGAGGTACGCCATCGAGGGCTGCTACTGGCCCTCCCAGTACGTCGTGCTGGACGGCCTGACGCTCGAACCGCTGGCCGTGCAGGGCGTCCTCGGAGAGACGGTGGACACCGGGGAGCCGCTGAGCGAGGTGCGCGTGGCGTCGATCGCGAGCGTGCCGGGCGCGCCGCTCTGGGCGGTGTCACTGAAGGAGTCCGGGCACGTCGCCCTGGTGGACTACTCGAAGGGGGACTTCCCCATCGTGGCCCGCATCCCGGTCGAGCGCTTCCTGCACGACGGGGGCATGGACTCGACCGGTAGGTACCTGCTCGTCGCTGCCAACGCCAAGAACCGCGTGGAGGTCGTGGATCTTCAAGAGCGCCAGCGGGTCGCGAGCATCGAGACCGGCGTGCTGCCGCATCCGGGCCGTGGCGCCAACTTCATCGACCCCACCTTCGGCCCGGTGAACGCGACGACGCACCTGGGAGAGCCCGCGCTCTCCGTCTACGGCACCGACCCCATCGGTCACCCGGAGCAGGCGTGGACGGTGGTGCGCAAGCTCGCCCTGCCGTCGTCAGGCGGCTTGTTCCTGAAGACACACCCGGCCTCGCCCTGGGTGCTGATGGACATGGCCTTGTCGACCGACCCCGAAGCCGCGCGCCAGATCTGTGCGTATTCGAAGCAGACCGGCCAGATCGACCGCTGCATCACGCCCGCGAGCCGGGGCAAGGCGCTGCAGCCGGAGTTCAATCGCGCTGGCAGCGAGGTCTGGGTCTCGGTGTGGGATCACGCTGGCGAGCTCGTGATCTACGACGCGGTCTCACTGGAAGAGCGGGCGCGCATCACCGGCCTCGAGACGCCAACGGGTAAGTTCAACGTGTTCAACACCGCGCGTGACGTGTACTGACGCGCAGCCCTCGGGCCTCACGCCACGAAGACGAGCTCGAGCTCGGCGAGCGCATCCGTCAGCCCAACCGTACCCTGACGCCACCGCGCCCGAGCGGCCGCCCTCGCCGCCGCCGCGCCCGCTCCGCGCGACGAACCTCCCGCGCTCGAGCACACCCCGATCGACCCCGAGCACGATCTCTCCGCTATCATGCTCACCGCCCCCTCCTCCGCTCGCGAGCCGCTGAGCTCCGCCGCCTCGTCCGCCTCGACTCCTGCGGCGTCCCCCGAGCCGTCCGCTCCCGCGTTGACGGCGACCCCGCCGAGCTCAGCGCTCGACCCCACCCCGTGACGCGCTGCGCCCCGCGCGCCGCTCGAGCCCAGTGCCCTCAGACGACGCGCACTGACTCACACGCTCTCGGGCTCACCGAGGGGAGGTCGCCCTGCTCGAGGCCGGCACCGATGCGGCGAAGGGCACGCGCGCGGTCGTCTGCGCGAGCGCCTACGCGCCAGCCCGCGCGGCCGCTGCGCTGACCGTCAGCGCGTCATCGTGAGCGGCGCGCGCCCGATCGCGAGGAGCCCAAGCACGATCAGCACGAGCGCCCCCAGGACGCCGGCCAGTGGCAATCGCCACCCGGGCGGCTGCGCGCGTCGGTTCTTCGCGAGCGTCACGTGCGCGACCGCGACCGCGCCGAGCATGCACGCGAGGTGGCCGCTCAGCGCGGGGTACCACGTCCCGCCAACGACCAGCAGCAGCCCGACCAAGACCTGTAAGTCGAGCAGCCCGACGAACACGGCGCCGAGGATGCGCCCCGCCCTGTCGAACGGACGCTGGGCCGTGAGCCCGAAGCCGGCGTAGCCGATGACGAGCACGGCGGCGAGGAGGGCGAGGTACCGGAGGCCAGAGTGGGCGTGGAACAGGGCCGTCATGGGGGTGCACCTTAGCGCAGCGCGTGGTGAGGCGCTCGCGGAGGTCGCGTGGGCAGCGCTGGTCGCCCGGAGGCGCCGCGCTGAGCGGCAAGCTCCGGGGAGACGTGCTGCTTCCGAGCGTCGCCTCGGAGGGCGTCGAGCAGCGCCCGGCCAGGTCGCTCGTCCGTCAGGACCGGTCCTGGGACGAGCGGAGGCCCTAGCGGAGCTCCGCGCAGCTCGTGCCCTCGGGCGTGGCGCTGCAGCGGCGCCCCGCGCCGCAGACCTCTTCGATCGCGAAGCGCTGTCCCTTGCACATGAGCACCTGCGAGCCGTCGGCGCTGCACGCCAAGTTGCCGGACATCTCGAGGGTGCAGGGCTCGTCGAGCCTAGCCACGGACATGTCGCAGACGACGACGCCCGCTCGGAGCTGGCAGCCCTCCGGGCCGCGGCAGTGGTGCAGCAGCACGAGCCGACCGTCGCGGCAGCCGAGCAGGCCGCGCCCGTCCGACGCGCAGCGCGGCGAGGGCTCCTGAGGGCACGGCGTCCCCTCGACGGCCGCCGCGGCAGAGGCGCCCGGCGTCGCCGAGCCCAACGCGCCGGGCGCGGACACCGCGGGCAGCGCCGACCCGGTGGTGGACGGCGGCGGGCAGCCGGGCGCGCCCGGCGCGCACTGTTCGCTCGACGGTGAGCGACAGCCCGCGACGGCGCCGCAGGCGAGCACCAAGGAGCACCAGGAGCGCAGCACCCTGGCACCATGCCAAATCTTCTGCGCCGCTTCACCTCCGCCCGCAGCGTCCCGCGGCTCCAAAGGGGGGCCGAGCCGGTGCGCCGCGGCTGCGCGCGCGACAAACCGCCACCGCGGAGCGAGCCCAAGGCCACGCCCCGCGGTGAAGTGCCAGGCTGAGCGCCGTGGCTCAGGCCGCCCGACGGCGGCGCCGCGCCCCGACGACGGCGCCCGCGCCGAGCAGCAGCCCTGCGCACCAGAGCGCGTCCCCGCTGGCCGTGCCAGGGGCGGCAGCGCACGACGCGCTGGCGCTGGCGGAGCCCTCGGCGGTGCACTTGCCGTTGTTGCACTCTGCCTTGCCGGTGGCGTCGTAGGTGACCTTCACGTTGAAGGCCGCCTTGAGCGCGCTCAGGCACTCTTGCAGGTTGCCCTTGGTGTCCACGTACTTCCCGTCGCAGAAGAGCGCGCCCTCCGGCTGCTCACAGCGCGCCTTACAGCCGCCCTCCACGCGCACCAGGCAGTCCGCCTTGGGCTTGCTGGCTTGGCAGCCGGCCTGGCACTGCCCGTTCACCTGGGCGCTGCACTGACCACCGCAGGAGGCCTCGCACTTGCTCTTGCAGCTCGCCGAGGGCGGCGTGCCGGTGCACTTGCTCTGGCACTCACCGGAGGCGGTGGCCTGACAGCTCGCCTCGCACTCGCTCTTGTTCTCGGCGGTGGCGCACTGGCCCTGGCAGTTGCCTTGCGCCTCGGCCGTGCAGTTGCCCTCACAGGAGAAGTTGCCCGGGTTGACGTCGCACTCCGCCTCGCAGGTCCCCTGGCAGCTCGTGGTGCAGTCCACGTCCGCCGTGACGTTGCAGGTGGCCTTGCACTCCGCGTAAAATTCCGCTTGGCAGCTCGCCTCCACGGACACCGGCGTGCACTTGGCCTCGCAGCCGCCCTTGACCTCCACCTGGCACTCCGCGTTGGCGCTGACGTTGATGTCACCGCAGGCCTCCAGCCCAGCGTGCGCCACGCCAGCGGAGAAGAAGGGGACGGCGAAGGCCGCGACGAACAAGCTAGAGAGCAGGGCGTTTTTCATGTGAACGGATCCTCCAGAGCTCTGAGTGTGACCGATGGCACCCCCTGAGAGCAAGCCAAGGGCCTGCTGATGATACGCCGAGGCGTCAGAGTAATTCCCGCGCTCCCTCGCGCGCGGCGGCCTCGTGGTCAGGGGGTGGCTCTTCCAGGGGCACCTGCAGGAGCCGCCGCCAGCGCTCGCGCGGCAGCGGCGCAGCGTCCGCACCCGCATCGGAGGTAGCGTCGCTGGGGTCCCAGGAGAGCACGTAGCCAGCCGCCCGCAGCCGCTCGGCGAGCAGGGGCAGCGCCTCGAAGGTGTGCTCCCCGTGAACGTGAAAGAGCGCCACCGCTCCCGGTCTCGCTTGGCCGAGCACCAGGTGGACCAGATCTTCGGCGGGGGCGCCCTCCCAGTCCCGGCTGTCGACGTCCCAGAGCATCAGCTCGAGCCCCGCCTCCTCGACCAGGCGCGCGACGCGCGCGTCGTAGGCCATCAAGGGCGGTCGGAAGTACCTGCAGTCGCCGTCCGTGGCGCCCTCCACGATCTCACGGCGCACCTGCTCTTCGGTGTAGCGCGGCAGGGTGAGGTTGAGGTGGCTGAGCGAGTGGTTGCACACGCGATGCCCCTGTGCCTTGGCCTGCTCGACCCAGTCGTGCCGCTGCTTCACCCAGGTGCCGGTGGGAAAGAGCAGCGCCTTGATCTTCAGCGCCGAGAGCAGGGACAAGAGGCGATCGGCCTGGCGCAGGCGACGGGGGGCGTCATCGAAGCTGAAGACGAAGCGCTGCCCCTCGCCTGGGGTGACGCGGGTGGGCGGCGGAACGCTGGTGCGGAACGCCTGGGGCGGCACGCTCGCCCCCTCCACGCTCAGCACGTAGCGCCGCCCCATCTTCCAGCGGGGCACCCCACTGACGCGCAGGGTGCCGTCGGGCGGACGCTCGAGCCGCAGCTCCACCGCTGGCTTGACGCTGACGGTGAGCTCGCCGGCGCGCAGCGGCCGACTGAAGCGCAAGATCATCGGCGCTGTCGCGGCGATGCGCGGCTCGGCGTCGTCGCTCGGGAGGAACACCGGCGGGGGGAGCGCGACGGGGCCCAGCGCTGACGCCGAAGCGAGCGGCGGCGCGCGCGGTGGCTCCGGCGTGGCGGGCGGCGGCGGCGCAGCGGCGGGCGTGGCCAGCCGCGCCAGCGCCCACGCGGCCGCCACCCCCACGGGCACGAACGCCCACCGAGTCCACCTGGCCTGCTGCACGACGCCCGGGAGCATAGGCGGATCGGCTGCGCTGTCCTGCTTCGCTCACGTACGGCGCCGCCGCGCGGCGCTAGGAGGCGTCGCGCCGCCACGGTATGAGCCCTGGCGTGCTCCGCGTGCCGCGCGCCCCCCGCTCCCCAGGACCAGGCCTGCTCGCGGCGCTCCTGCTCGCGGCGAGCGGCTGCGACGCGCCCCGCGGCGAGCCCGTGGCCCCCCCGGCGACGCCGTCGTCGACCACGCCGCGCTGGCGCCCCTCCGCCGCGGCGCGGCCCGGCGCGCCCCCCAGCGCCACGCCGTCCTCCGGCGCCGCGGCCGCCGCCGCGCCGTCCGCCGGCGCCACCCCCCCGCCACTCGCCCGTGAGGCGCTCCCCGCGTCTGCCACGCCGCCGCCGCTCGGCCCCGTGCGCGCGGAGCCCGCGGGCCCGGTTCACCTCCCCGAGGACGCCGAGCGCTGGCGCGCGCTCGCCACGCTGCCCATCACCAGCGCCGCCCCGAACGCCGGCGGCGCCACCCTGACCCTGCGCCTGCGCCTGGCGGACGGCAGCCGCGCGCTGTTCAAGCCCGCGCAGCGGCACTCTGCCTCCAACCACCGCGCCGAGCTCGTGGCTTATCACCTGGACCGCGCGCTCGGCCTCGGGCGCGTGGCCGTCGTGGTGGGCACGCGCCTGCCCCGCGCCGCGCTCCGCGCGTGGCTCGCGGAGCGCGGCGCCCAGGCCGCGTGGCTCGCGCGCTACGACGCGGAGCTGCGCGACGAGGCGGGCTGGGTCGAGGGCGCGCTCATCGACTGGCACGCCGGTCGGCTCGTCGCCCTCCCGATGCACGCCAGGGACGCCGCGGCGCTCGCCCTGCCGAGCGCGCCCGAGCCGTCGCCCGAGGGTGGGCTGCCGCCGCCGCTCGACGGCGGCGCAGCAGAGGGCGGCGCGCCGCCGTGGAGCCCTGCGCGCCTGGCGGAGCTGTCGGATCTCATCGTCTTCGACGCGCTGCTCGACAACACCGACCGCTGGTCGGGGGGCAACGTGCTGGCGCTCGGCGAGCAGGGGCCGATGATCTTCTTGGACAACGCCGCGGGCCTGTCGCGGCGCAGCCTGGGTCTGGAGCGCCCACCGCTGCGCCTCGCGCAGCGGGTCTGCCGCTGGCGCCGCAGCACCGTCGCCGCGCTGCGCGCCTTCGCGCCCCCCTCCGAGGGGCTCGGCGCGTGGCTCGCGCGCTCGCTGCGCGGCGACCCTCTGGCGCTGGGCGTGAGCGCGCAGCAGCTCGCCTGGGTGGAGCAGCGCGCCGGTCTGGTGCTGGCGCAGGTGGAGCGCTGCCTCGCCCGGGAGGGCGAGGCGCGCGTGCTCCCCTGGTGAGGCTCAGAGCCCTAGCTGCTTGGCGATGATGATCTTCATCACCTCGCTGGTCCCCGCGAAGATGCGCTGGACGCGCGCGTCCATGTAGGCGCGCGTCACGGGGTACTCCAGCATGTAGCCGTAGCCACCGAAGAACTGGAGGCACTCGTCCACCACCCGCCCGAGCATCTCCGTCTGCCACAGCTTGGCCATGCTGCACTCCTTGGCCAGCAGCGTGCCGCTGGCGTGGCGTGCGGTGAGCACGTCGAGGAAGGTGCGCCCCACCTCCACCTCGGTGGCGCACTGGGCCAGCTTGAACTTGGTGTTCTGGAAGGCCGCCAAGGGCTTGCCGAAGGCCTTGCGCTCGTTCACGTAGCGCAGCGTCTCCGCCAGTACGGCCTCCGCGCCCGCCTGCGAGCCCAGCGCCACCACCAGGCGCTCCTGCGCGAGCTTGCGCATCAGCATGAAGAAGCCCGAGCCCTCCTCCCCCAGGCGGTTGGCGGCCGGCACCCGACAGTCCTCGAAGGCGAGCTCGCTCGTGTCCTGCGAGGCCATGCCCATCTTGTGCAGGCGCTTGCCCTTGCTGAAGCCGGGGCGCGTCGCCTCTACCACGAACAGGCTGATGCCTTGGTGGGCGTGGCTTGGGTCCAGATCCGTCTTGGCAGCCACCACCACCAGATCACAGAGCTGCCCATTGGAGATGAAGGTCTTGGCGCCGTTCAGCACGTAGTCATCCCCGTCGCGGCGCGCGGTGGTGGTGATGCCGGCCAGATCCGAGCCGGTCCCCGGCTCCGTCATGGCCACGGCCGTCACCAGCTCACCGGACGCGCAGCCCGGCAACCAGCGCTGCTTCTGCTCCTGATTGCCGAACTCGTGCAGGTAGGGCACGACCACGTCCGAGTGCAGTGAGAGCGCGAAGCCCGACTCGAACACCCGCGCCAGCTCCTCGATGATGACGGCGGAGTGCAGGAAGTCACCCCCGGCGCCGCCGTACTCCGGCTCGAGCCACGGGCAGAGAAAGCCTGCTTGCCCAGCCTTCGTCCAGGCCTCACGGTCCACCATGCCCGCCTCGCTCCAGCGCGCTTGGTGCGGGACAATCTCCCGCTCCGCGAAGGTGCGGAACGCCTTACGAAACAGCTCGTGCTCTTCAGAGTAGATGGTTCGGTCCATGATGACGCTCCTCTAGGGCTGGTTCACAGGTGCAGGGCGCGGCCATCCACCGCGAGCGCCGCCTCTTTGACGACCTCCGCCAGCGTGGGGTGCGCGTGACAGGTGCGGGCGATGTCTTCGCTGCTGGCGCCGAACTCCATGGCGGCGACACACTCCGCGATGAGATCGCCGGCGGCCGGTCCGATGATGTGGACGCCGAGCACCCGGTCCGTCTCTGCGTGCGCCAAGATCTTCACCTTGCCCTCCGTGGAGCCGATGGCGCGCGCGCGGCCGTTGGCGCTGAAGGGGAAGCTCCCTGCCTTGTACGGCACGCCCGCCTGCTTCAGCTCCTCCTCGGATTTCCCGACGCAGGCGATCTCCGGGTGCGTGTACACGACCGACGGGATGGCGTCGTAGTTGACGTGCCCCCAGCCCTTCGCGATGAGCTCCACGCAGGCCACGCCCTCGTCCTCCGCCTTGTGCGCCAGCATGGGCCCGCGGATGACGTCCCCGATGGCGTAGATCTTCGGCGCGCTCGTGCGAAAGTGCTCATCCACCTCCACGCGCCCGCGCGCGTCGAGCTTCACGCCCGCCACCTCCAGCCCGAGATCTTGCGTGTTCGGCGCGCGCCCTACGGCGCAGAGCACGCGGTCGCAGCGCAGCGGCTCGCCCCCCTCGTACTGCACCACGCAGCCGTCGCCCTCACGCCGCGCGGCGGTGACCTTCACGCCCAGGCGAAACTCCAGGCCCTGCTTGGCGAGCACCTTCTTGGCCTCCGCGGCCAGCTCCGCGTCCATCCCCGGCAAGATGCGGTCCTGGTACTCCAGCACCGTGACCTTGGCGCCGAGGCGCTGCCACACCGAGCCGAGCTCCAGCCCGATGACGCCCGCGCCGATCACCACCAAGTGCTGGGGCACCTCCGGGTAGCTCAGCGCCTCCGTGCTGCCACCGATGCGGTCGCCGTCCAGCTCTACGCCGCGCAGCGAGGCCACCACGCTCCCGGTGGCGATGATGATGTGCTCGGCGCTCAGCTCTCGAGTGCCCTCGGCGCCCTCCACCGTCACCTTGCCGGCGCCCGCCAGGCGACCCCGCCCGAGGTAGCGCGTCACCTTGTTCTTCTTGAACAGGTAGTCGATGCCCGCGGTGTTCTGCCGCACCACGCTGTCTTTGCGCTTCAGCAGGGTGGCCAGCTCCAGCGCTACGCCGGACACCTTCACGCCGTGCGCCGCCAGGGTGTGCTGCGCGGCGTGGTAGTGCGCGCTCGACTCCAGCAGGGCCTTGCTGGGGATGCAGCCGACGCGGACGCAGGTGCCGCCCAAGGTCTTCTCTGCCTCCACGCAGGCCACGTTCAGGCCGAGCTGCGCCGCGCGCAGCGCCGCCACGTAGCCGCCAGGTCCCCCGCCAATGATGATGAGATCGTGTGAGCTTGCCATGAGTGCGGGGTAGTCTCGCCCCCGGCGTGCGCCGGCGCTAGCCCCCGGCGCGCTCTGGCGGCCCTGGCGTGGGCGCCTCGGCCTCCGCCGCGCGCTCCGGGGGCGCCTCCGGCGCGCTCCCTTGCGGCGGCGTGAGCGCCCCGAGCTGCTGGAGGAACGCCCCGAGCGCGCGCCGAGCCGCCTCCTGCGCCTCGGGCTTGGCGCTGCGCACGCGGCGCACCAGCGAGCGGAGCTGCTGACGATCCAGCGTGGGCCGGAGCTCCAAGAGCGCCTCCACCGCCGCGTCCCCGCCGGCGACCAGGTGCTCGCGCCACGCGACCCAGGGGCGGGGCGCCGCGGCGCCGCCGCCTTGCGCCTCGGTCAGGGTCCTCAGCCGCGCCGTGACCGGCTCTACGCCCTCGTCCCGCAGCAGCTTGGCGACGTAGCGGAGCTGGCGCGCCAGGGCTCCGTCGTGCTCGAGGCGCTGCGCGTCCCGCAGCGCCTCCCTCAGCTCTGGCGAGAGCTCCAGGCGATCCAGCAGGCGCGCCGAGAGCTGCACCAGCTCGAGCGTGAGCGCGCGCCCCGCCTCCCCGGCGGCCTGGCGCTCCTTCTTGCGCTCGAAGCGCGGCGGCATCTCTCGGTCGGCCTCCGTGGCCTCCCGCTTCCACCAAGGTCGGGTCATCGGGGGGTGGTCTCATCGCCGCGCCGGCGCGAGCGCCGAGCGCGGCTCCGCGGCTCAGATCTCGACCAAGAGGCGCGTGGGGTTCTCCACGCACTCCTTGATCCGCTTCAGGAAGGTGACGGCCTCTCGACCGTCCACCAGGCGATGATCGTAGGTGAGCGCGATGTACATCATGGGCCGGATGACCACCTGGCCGTCGCGGGCCACGGGCCGGTCCATGATGGCGTGCAGGCCCAAGATGCCGCTCTGCGGCGGGTTGATGATGGGCGTGGACATCATGGAGCCGTAGATGCCGCCGTTGCTGATGGTGAAGGTACCGCCGCTCAGCTCCTCCAGCGTCAGCTTGTTGTCCCGCGCGCGCTTGCCAAAGTCCGCGATGCGCTGCTCCAGCTCCGCGAAGCTGGCGTGCTCCGCGCTGCGCAAGATGGGCACCACGAGCCCCCGGCCGCCGCCCACCGCCACGCCGATGTCGAAGTAGTTCTTGTAGACGATGTCCGTGCCGCGGAGCTCGGCGTTGACCTGCGGGACGAGCTTGAGCGCATCCACCGCGGCCTTCACGAAGAAGGACATGAAGCCCAGCTTCACGCCGTACTTCTTCTGGAACTCCTCCTGGTAGCTGCGCCGCAGCTCCATCACCGCGCTCATGTCCACCTCGTTGAAGGTGGTGAGCAGCGCGGCCGTGTGCTGGCTCTGCACCAGCCGCTCCGCGATGCGCTTGCGCATGGTGGTCATGGGCACCACCTCCTCCTCCCTCGCGCCGCCGCTCGAGGGGGTGACTGCCGGCGCGGGCGGCGCGGCCTGGGCCGCAGGCGCCAGCGACTTGGCGTCGTGGCGCAGCACGTCCTCCTTGAGCAGCCGCCCGCCCGGCCCCGTGGCTTGGACGTCCGCCGCGGTGAGGCCGCGCTCGTCCAGCAGGCGCTTGGCCGACGGCATCACGCGCGCGAAGCCCTCCACCGGGACGCTCGACGGGCGCGAGGGCTCCGGCTTCGGCGCGGGCACGGCCTCCGGCACCACCACGGCGGGTCCGGCGGAGGCGCTGGCGCCCTCCTCCACGAGGCCGATGACGTCCCCCACCGCCTGGGTGGAGCCGGTGGGCGCCAAGATCTTGGCGAGCCGGCCCGTGACCGGAGACACCAGCTCCACCGTCACCTTGTCGGTGTCGATCATGACGACGATCTCGTCCCGCTGGACGGCGTCGCCCTCTTTCTTGAGCCAGTCACCAATCTGAACCTCGGTGATCGACTCGCCTACGGTGGGTACCTTCAACTCGACGGACATGCTTGCTTCCCTCTTCAGTGATTGAGTCGAACGTGGCCGCGCGCCGGGCTCACGGCGCGAAGGCGGCCTCCAAGATGCGTTGCTGCTCTAGCTTGTGAGCGCCCTCGGAGCCCGTGGCGGGGCTGGCGGAGGCGTCCCGGTGGACGCCCGTGAGCGGATACTTCCCGAGCACGCTCCCGCCGAACCGATAGCGGACGCTGTGCCACGCGCCCATGTTCTCCGGCTCGTCCTGGACCCAGTAGAGGGGGGTGCCCTCCGCGTAGGGCGCCAGCGCCTCTTGGAACGCCTCGTCCGCCACCGGGTAGAGCTGCTCCAAGCGCAGGATGGCGACGTCCTCCCGGCCCAGCTCCTCCCGGCGGTGCTCGAGATCATAGTAGATGCGCCCGCTGCACAGCAGCACGCGGCTGACGGGCTTCTGGCGTGACTTCAGCGTGTCCGGGAGGATGCGCTGGAAGCGCCCGGTGGCGAGCTCTTCCAGGGAGCTGACGGCCTGCGGGTGCCGCAGCAGCCCCTTGGGGGTGAACACGATGAGCGGCTTGCGCCAGGGGCGCAGCACCTGCCGCCGTAGCACGTGGAAGATCTGCGCGGGGGTGGTGGGCTGCACCACCTGGATGTTGTGCTCCGCCGCGGACATCAAGAAGCGCTCGATGCGCGCGCTGGAGTGCTCCGGCCCTTGCCCCTCGAAGCCGTGCGGCAGGAGCAGCACGAGCCCGGAGAGGCGCTTCCACTTGTCCTCCGCGCTGACCAGGAATTGATCGATGATGACCTGGGCGCAGTTGACGAAGTCGCCGAACTGCGCCTCCCACAGCACCAGCCCGTCCGGCCAGTCCAAGCTGTAGCCGTACTCGTAGCCCATGACGCCCGCCTCGCTGAGCGGGCTGTTGTAGATCTCGATGGGAGCCTGGCCGGGCTCCAGGTGCATGAGGGGCATGTGCTTGTGCCCGTCCTCGAAGTCGTGCAGCACCGCGTGACGGTGGCTGAAGGTGCCACGGCCAGCGTCTTGCCCGGTGAGCCGGACGCGCGTGCCCTCGGTCACCAGCGTGGCGAAGGCGAGCGACTCCGCCGCGCCCCAGTTGAGCGGGTGCTTGCCCTCCGCCATCTCCAGGCGCCGGCTGAGCTCACGCTCCAGGGTCTTGTGGGGCTGGAAGTCCTCCGGAACGCGGCCTTGCCGCCCGAGCAGCTCCGCGAGGCGCGCCGCCGGGACGCCGGTGTCCACCTCCGGCACGCCCGTCTCCGGCCCGCCGTGGTAGCCCTTCCACAGGCCGCTGAGCCAGTCCGTCACCTTCACGTAGCTCTCGCTGCGCGCGTCCGTCAGGTGCTTCTCCAGCTTGTTCCGGCTCTCTTCGTCCGTGCGCTCCGCGTCCTCCCGTGACACCTGCCCAAGGCGCATGAGGTGCTCCACGTAGCTCTCGCGCACGCCGGTGCGCGCGCGGATGGCGCGGTACAGCACCGGCTGGGTGAAGGCCGGCTCGTCCTGCTCGTTGTGCCCGAGGCGACGGTAGGCGTACATGTCGATGACCACGTCCCGCTTGAACCGCGCGCGGAAATCCATGGCTAGGCTGACCACCGCCGCCACCGCCTCCGGATCCTCTCCGTTGACGTGGAAGATGGGGATTTGGAGCATCTTGCACACGTCCGTGGCGTAGGTGCAGGAGCGGGACTCGCTGGGCGGGGTGGTGAAGCCCACCTGGTTGTTGACCACGACGTGCAGGCAGCCGCCCACCTGGTAGGCGTCGAGCTGGCTGAGGTTCAACGTCTCTTGGACGATGCCCTCCCCGGCGAGCGCCGCGTCCCCGTGGATGAGCAGGGCCAGCTTGCGGGAGCGCGCCGTGTCTTGTGCGCGATCTTGCTTGGCGCGCGTCCTGCCGAGCACCACGGTGTTCACGTACTCCAGGTGGCTGGGGTTGAAGCACAAGGTCAGGTGGACCTTCTTGCCCTCCAGCGTGGTGAAGTCCGAGCTGTAGCCCATGTGGTACTTCACGTCGCCGGAGCCCATGTACATGGCGGCGTCCTTGTCGTCGAACTCCCGGAAGATGTCGCGCGGGCTCTTGCCCATGATGTTCGCGAGCACGTTGAGCCGCCCGCGGTGCGCCATCCCGACCACCACCTCGTCGATGCCCTGCTCCGCGCCGCGCTCGATGGCGAAGGCCAGCAGCGGGACCAGGCTCTCCGAGCCCTCGAGCGAGAAGCTCTTTTTCCCGATGTACTTCTTGCGGATGAAGTCCTCGAAGACGGTGGCGTCCGTGAGGCGGCTCAGGATGTTGAGCTGCTGGGCGTGCGTGAGCTGCACGCGGTTCTCGCTGCCTTCCATCCGCTCTTGGAGCCAGGTCTTCACCAGCGGGTCGTCGATGTGCATGAACTGCACGCCGATGCTGCGGCAGTAGGTGTTGCGCAGCCGCTGCACCATCTCCCGCAGGGTCATGGCGTCCGGGCCCTGGATGGTGCGCGCCGAGAAGGTCAGATCCAGATCTGCCTCCGAGAGGCCGTAGTAGCCGAGCTCCAGCTCAGGCTGCAGCGGGCGCGGGAGGCCCAGCGGATCGATCTCGGCCACCATGTGGCCGCGGACACGGTAGGCGCGGATGAGCTGGTCGACCCGATCCTGCCGGACCGCCATGTCCGACAGCGGCGACGCGGCGCTGCCCGCAGCGGCCGCGCCCGCCACCACCTGGACGGCGTTGAAGACCGAGCGCGGCTGGAAGCGGGGCCCGATGTGCGTGGAGGGGCCCCCCTGCGCCTCGAAGTAGGCGCGCCACTCCGGGAGGAGCGACCGGGGGTCGGTGAGGTAGACCTCGTAGAGCTCTTCGAGGTACGCGAGGCTAGCGACGTTGGGCGTGGGCGATGTCATCTGGATCTCGAGGCTGGGCGACGAACGCTGACAACAAACGACGGTGGAGTCCAAGGCGTCCCCTCACAGGCCCCCGCGCGCCGCGGCATGCTATGCCGTTTTCGGGAAGTTTCAAGCACTTGGAGCTTCAGCGCGCTTTCGCCCGCGGGCGCCGCGCCGGGGCGGTGTGGCGACCCTGGAGGCGCAGGTAGCCGCCGCTCAGGAACTGCAGCATCTGCTCCGACAGGGCCTCCGCGCTCTCCTCCGCGAGGCCCAGCGTCACCGCCTGATAGAGCAGCTCCTTCAGCGCCCCCAGGCTGAGGTACGCGAAGACCCGCGGCTCCCCTTCGCCCACGATGCCGAGCCGCTGCCCCTCCCGCAGGCTCTCGGTGAGCAGCTGCACGACCTCGTCGTAAAAGCTCTGGATCCGGCGGTCGAAGCTGGGGTCCACCCCCATGGCGTCCGTGAACAAGATCTTGGTCATGGTCCGCTCGGCCAGCGCCGTCCCGATGACGCCTCGGATGTTCTCCCGAACCTGCGACTCCACCGAGCGCGCGGGATCCGAGGTGACGATGCGCACGATGGACATGGCGATGCGCGCGCTGAAGCGATCGATGAGCTCGCTGAACACCGTGCGCTTGTCCGCGTAGTAGAGGTAGAAGGTGCCGCGCGCCACGCCCGCCGCCGACACGATGTCCTCCACGGTGGCCTGGTGGAAGCCGCGCCGCCCGAAGACCTCGCGCGCGGCGTGCAAGATGAGCTGCCGCCGCTCCGCCTTGGGGAGCGCGGGAGCGCTGGAGGAGCGCCGCTGCTTCGTCTTCCGCTCCGCCATGCCTCACCCCAGGGTCCTCAGCGCGGCGTCTGCTGGTGCGCGCGCGCGGCGAGCGCTCACTGGCAGAGCCACGTGGTGAGCATGCAGGTGCAGGTCACCGCGCCGTAGACGCAGCTGTCCGGGTTGTTGAGGTAGGAGCAGCCGCCGCCGTTGACCGGCGCCGTCGCCGGGCACGTGCCTGGCTGCAGCGGGGCGCGCGAGGCGGCCCCGATCGCCCAGTCGCTGCGCAAGAAGCTGGGCGCGCTGCCGGCGAAGGCGGCGCGCACGAAGGCCCGGGTGTTCTCGGTGGTGGCCGTGACGCCGCTGATGGGCGCGGGACTGAAGCTGAGCGGCGCGGGGAGCGCCGGCGGGATCAAGCCGGCGTCGATCTGCAGGGCGTCCACCACGTTGGCGGGCGTGGCGCACGCGCCGCGGCAGAGGAGCACGTACCCACCGTTGCCCGTGCTCCCGCTGTCGCCACCCGCGAAGGAGATGTTGCCGTTGCTGCCCGTGCTGAGCTCGCCCGGGTTGGCGGTCCCCTCCGTGACCACGAGCTTGCTGCCAGGACTCAAGCTGGTGCTCGGCAGGGTGAAATTCAGCGTCTCCGCTGCGGAGGCGCCCCACACGAAGCGGAGCTGCAGGCCTCGCAGATCCACCGGGCAGGCGCCGCGATTCTCAAGGATGACGTGGTCTTGGGTGCCGATGTTCAGCTCCACCAGGCGCACGACGTCGCCCGCGTCTTGAGCGCCGCCGCAGCTCTTGCAGCTCCCGTCCACGCAGCTCTGGCTGCTGGCCGCGCAGTTGGTGCCACCGGACTGGTAGCTCATCCCGTCGGCGCTGCAGCGCGTGGCCACGTCCCCGTTGCACACCGGGGCGCCTGGCGTGCAGAGCTGCGCCACGCAGGCGCCGTCGCGGCACGCGCCCGCACAGGTCTCCACCACGCTGGTGGAGGAGCCGTCCGCCGCGCAGCGCACCACGCTGGCGCCGCTGCAGCTCAGCGCGTTCGGCGTGCAGCCGCCGACCTCACAGCTCCCGCTGGCGCTGCAGCGGTAGCCGGGCAGGCAGTCCTGCGGCTGGAGGCAGTCCACGCAGTACCCGAGCCCGCGGTTGCAGAGCTGCCCCTGCGGCGTGCACTGGTTGTCCGACTGGCAGGGGCGCCGCGTGACGCAGCGATGGGCTTCACACTCCTGCCCAGCCTCGGGGCAGTCCGCGGCGTCCACGCAGTCCACGCAGCGCTGCCGGCTGGGGTCGCACACTTGGGGCGCCTTGCAGTCTCGAGAGTTGCCGCAGCTCTGGTAGGGCACACAGCGGTTGCCCAAGCAGTCCGCGGTGCCCGCGCAGTCCGCCGCGTCCGCGCACTCCACGCAGCGCTGCGTGCTCGGATCGCAGATGGTGCCCTGCTGGGCGCCCACGCAGTCGCGGCTGTTGGTGCAGCTCTTGTTGGCTTGGCACGCCTTGCTCACGCAGCGGCCGTCCGGGCAGTGCACGTCTGCGAGGCACTGCACGCAGGCGCCGCTGTCGGCGTCGCACAGCGGCGTGGCGCCGGCGCAGCTCCCGCCTCGGCGGCAGTCCGCGCTGCCGCCGCCCGTCCCCGCCGCGCCGCCGCTGCCCGCGCTGCCCGCGCTGCCCGCGCTGCCGCCGCCGCCGCTCGTGCCGGCGCCGCCGTCCGCGCCGCCGTAGACGCTCTTGTCGCTGCTGCCGCAGCCCGCCGCGACCAGCAGCGACAGGAGCGCGGCCAGCGCCCCGCGCCCGCCGGCGTGACGCCCGCTCATTGGCAAATCCATTGCGTGGTCATACACGTACACACGACGCTCCCATAGGTGCAGGGATCGGGGTTCGTGAACACCAAGCAGCCGCCCCCGGTCACCGGCTGCGTCGCCGGGCAGTTGGTGGGCTGCGTCGTGCCCCGGAGCGCGTCCCCCACGGACCAGTCGGCCCGGTAGAAGGTGGGATAGGCGCCCGTGAAGGCCGTGCGGACGAAGGACTTGGTGTTTTGGTTGGTGCCGGTCACGCCGCTGATGGGCCCTGGTGAGAAGCTCAGCGACGCGGGCAAGGCCGGCGGCGTGTCACCCGCCGACATGCGAATGGCGTCCACGACGTTCGAGACGGCGGCGGCGCAGGGCCCCTGGCAGAGCAGCACGTAGCCCCCCGTCCCGGGCGAGCTCGCGTCGCCGCCGAAGAAGGAGAGGTTGCCGTTGGTCCCGAGGGGGATCTCCCCGGTCTTGGCCGTCCCCTCCGTGACCACGACCTTGGCGCCCGCAGCCAGGGTCTGGCCGGGCAGGTTGAAGATCAGCGTCTCGCCCGCCTGGGTGCCCCACGTGAAGCGAAGCTGCAGACCGGCGAGGCTGACCGGGCAGCTCCCCTGGTTCTGCAGCACGATGTAGTCCTGGTCGCCCAGGTTCACCTCCACGAGCCGCACCACGTCCCCCGGCGGCTCCGTCCCGGAGCAGGTGACGCAGGCGCCCTCCGCGCAGTGCTGCGAGCTCGACGTGCAGTCCGTGCCGCCCGTCAAGTAGCCGCTCCCCTCCGCGTTGCAGGTGGTCGCGACGTCCCCGTTGCACGCCGGCGCGCCCGGGGAGCAGACCTGGGGCACGCAGGTGGCGCTGGCTGCGTCGCAGTACTGCGTCGTCGAGCAGGTGCGGTCCAGGGTGGAGCTGGTGCCGTCGGTGCTGCAGCGGCGGCGCTCCTTGCCCTCGCAGAAGTAGCTGCTGGGAGCGCACACCTGCGTGGAGCACCTGGCTCCGATGCAGTTCTTGCCCTCGAGCGCGCAGTCCGTGCGCTGCGTGACCTGGAGCCCGTCGCTGGCGCACTCGATGAGCTCGCTCCCCTCGCAGTACGTGCTACCCGCCGTGCACACCCAGGGGCGACACTCCGCGCTCGAGCCCTCCTGCACGCAGCTCGTGCGCGCGGCGCAGGCCTGCGCGGCGCCGTAGCCGCTGCCGTTGGCGAGGCAGGTCGCCAGCCGCCCGCCCTCACAGCGCGCCTGCCCCGCGACGCAGCGATCCAGCTCGCACACGCCCGCCGCGCAGTACCGCTCCGGCGCGCAGTCCTGGTCGCGGGTGCAGTCCACGCAGTAGCCGAGCCCGCGGTCGCAGAGCTGCCCCTGCGGCGTGCACTGGTTGTCCGACTGACAGGGCCGGCGCGTGACGCAACGATCGGCCACGCAGCGCTGGTCTGCGCCCGTGCAGTCCGCGTCGTCCACGCAGTCCACGCAGCGGCCGGCGGCGACGTCGCACACCTGCGGCGAGGTACACTCCCGCGAGTTGATGCACGCCACGTACGGCACGCAGCGCTGGCTCAAGCAGTCCGCCGTGCCCTCGCAGTCCGCCGCGTCCACGCACTCCACGCAGCTCCCCGAGCCGGGGTCGCAGATGGGGGCCCCGGCCTGCCCAGTGCAGTCTCGGCTATTGGTGCACGCCTGGCGCGCCCGACACTGCCCCTCCCGGCAGCGGCCACCGTTCGCGCAGTGCCCGTCGATGAGGCAGGCCACGCACCGCGAGGCGTCATCACAATAAGGAGTGGCGCCGGCGCACTCGGTGCTCGACCGGCACCCCTGCGCGCTGCCCCCGGTGCCCGCGCTGCCCCCGGTGCCCGCGCTGCCCCCAGTGCCCGCGCTGCCCCCCGTGCCCGCGCTGGCCCCCGTGCCCGCGCTGGCCCCCGTGCCCGCGCCGCCCCCGGTGCCCGCGCTGCCTCCAGCGGCGTCCACCCCACCATCGGCGAACAGCGCCGCGCCGGAGTCATCCCCACAGCCCGAGACCCCCGCGAGCGCCACGCCAGCCGCCGCCACGGCCGCGAGCCCTCGCCACCACTTCACCGCCACCTCGGTACTGCTCATCGACCCACTGGCTCCCGGCCGCTGCCGCCCCGACCTGCTCTGGGCGCGAGCCGCCTTGTTTGTTGCGCCGGATGCTACCGCGATCGCCGAGAACCGCCAACGCCTCCCCGCCGGTCCACGGGCCGGCGGGCGCGCGCACCACGGGCGCCGGGCCACCGCTTGCCCTCAATGACACGCGCGTCAGTGTCAGGCCCTGACGACCGACATCAGCCCCAGGCGCACCCGCGATCACGAAGATGACGCTGCGTCACAATTTCGATATTGTCCGTGGTTTTTCCGGTATTTCCCTGGAAACCCACGTCCCTCGCGCCAGCACCTGGCCAAGAGCACCTGGGCTATGCTAGTGCCCACTCACTGACACTGGCGTCAGTCAATCGGTGGAGGGCGGCCGCGGTGGCCCTCCCGTCCCCGTCGGGGTGAGGCATGAGCGTCGAGCAAGATTTGGTGATCGGGATGGACGTGGGCTCCACGACCGTGAAGGCCGTGGTGCTGGACGCCGCGAGCCAAGAGATCTTGTGGAGCGACTACCAGCGCCATCACACCAAGCAGCCGGAGAAGGTGCTGGAGCTGCTCGAGGCCATCTTGAGCCGGTTCCCAGGGCGTCCGCTCGAGCGCTGGCGCATGTTCCTCACCGGCAGCGGCGCGAGCCCGCTCGCGCCCTCCACGGGCGGCAAGTTCGTGCAGGAGGTCAACGCCGTCACGCTCGCGGTGGAGCGCCTGCACCCCGACGTGCAGAGCGTCATCGAGCTGGGGGGGCAAGACGCCAAGATCATCATGTTCAAGGAGGACAAGGCGCGCGGCACCAAGACGGCCCGCGCCTCCATGAACGACAAGTGCGCCTCCGGCACCGGCGCCACCATCGACAAGTGCATGATCAAGGTGGGCGCCGAGCCCGGCTTCGCCACCTCCCTCCGCTTCGACGACACCAAGCTCCACCACGTCTCCGCCAAGTGCGGGGTGTTCGCGGAGACGGACATCGTCAACCTCATCAAGAGCGGCATCCCCAAGCAGGAGGTGCTCAACTCCTTGGCGGACGCCATCGTCCTACAAAACCTGAGCGTGTTGACCCGCGGCAACACGCTCAAGCCCAGGGTGCTGCTGCTCGGCGGGCCCAACACCTACCTGCCGTTCCTGCGCGACTGCTGGCGCCAGCGCATCCCGGAGACGTGGCGAGATCGCGGCCTGGACTATCCGCGAGACGTCCCCATCGAGGAGCTCATCTTCGTCCCGAACAACGCGGACCTGTACGCCGCCTACGGCGCGGCGCTCTACGGCCTGGCCGAGGGCGGCGAGGCCGGCGTCTTCCGCGGCACCGAGCCGCTCGCGGATTTCATCACCAACGGGCGCCGCGCGCGCCTCGGGGAGCAGGCGGGGCCGCCGCTCAGCGCGTCGCCAGAGGAGACGCAGGCCTTCCGCGAGCGCTACACCGTCCCGACGTTCGACCCGGCGCGCTTCGAGCCAGGCCAGGTGGTGCGCGCCGTCATCGGGCTCGACGGCGGCTCCACGTCGAGCAAGGCCGTGCTGGTGGGAGAGGACGGCGCCCTCTTGGCCAAGGCCTACCAGCTCTCGCGCGGCAACCCCATCCAAGACGCCAAGGAGCTGCTGGCGGAGCTGCTCGCTCACGTGGAGTCCCAGGGCGCCAGCCTGGAGTGCCTGGGCTTCGGCGCCACCGGCTACGCGGCGGACGTGCTGGAAGAGTGCGTCAGGTCCGACGTGAACATCGTGGAGACGGTGGCGCACATGATGAGCGCCGTGCACTTCTTCGGTGACGTGGACGTCATCTGCGACATCGGCGGGCAGGACATCAAGGTGCTGTTCATGAAGAACGGCGACATCCAAGGCTTCAAGCTGAGCAACAGCTGCAGCGCTGGCAACGGCATGCTCTTGCAGTCCATGGCGGAGCAGTTCGGCCTGCCCGTCACGCAGTACGCGGAGCACGCCTTCAAGGCGGAGCTGGCCCCGAAGTTCAGCTACGGCTGCGCGGTGTTCCTCGACAGCGACCGGGTGAACTTCCAGAAGGAGGGCTACCAGAAGGAGGAGCTGCTGGCCGGGCTGGCGCAGGTGCTCCCGAAGAACGTCTGGCAGTACGTGGTGCAGATCCCGCGCATGGCCTCGCTGGGTAAGAAGTACGTCTTGCAGGGCGGCACCCAGTACAACTTGGCCGCCGTCAAGGCGCAGGTGGACTACATCAAGCAACGCGTGCCGGACGCGGAGGTGTACGTCCACCCCCACACGGGCGAAGCCGGCGCCATCGGGGCCGCCATGGAGACCCTGCGCCGCTGGAAGCGCACCGGCAAGACCCGCTTCGTCGGGGTGCAGGCGGCGCTGGCGCTGGAGTACTCCACCAAGACGGACGAGAGCACCGTCTGCCACTTCTGTGAGAACGAGTGCAAGCGCACCTTCATCGACACCGTGCGACCGGACGGCTCCACCAGCCGCTACATCTCCGGCTTCGCGTGTGAGAAGGGCACGGTGGAAAGCCACGACGCCATGCTGGCCCTGATGGCGGAGCGCAAGAAGACCGCCAAGCAGTTCCCCAACCTCATCGAGTACGAGGCGCGCAAGGCGTTCATCCACTTCTACAAGCCAGAGCCGCTGCCGGAGGCGGGCACCCTCGTGGAGGACGTGAAGGTGACGCCCGGCCTCTTCCGCGTGAAGCGCCAGAAGATCACCCGCCCCTTCCAGCGCTCCAGCCCGACCGCGGCCGCGCGACGCGCCGAGCTGCGCGTGGGCATCCCGCGCGTGCTCAACCTCTACAGCACCGCGCCCTTCTTCCGCACGTACTTCGAGGCGCTCGGCCTCAAGAAGCAGCACGTGGTCTTCAGCGAGCCCACCAGTGAAGAGATGTGGGTCGAGGGCGGCAAGTACGGCAGCATCGACCCGTGCTTTCCCAGCAAGGTGGCCCAAGCGCACCTGCATCAGCTGCTCTTTCACCAGCACAGCGAGGAAAAACCGCTCAGCTTCATCTTTTTCCCGGTCATCACCCACGTCGAGAACTTCGTGAAGGACACCATGGACAACGCCTGTTGCCCCATCGTGGCCGGCACCCCCAACGTGATGAAGGCGGCCTTCACCAAGGAGGTGGACTTCTTCGCCACGCGCGGCATCCAGTACGTGGATCCCGCGCTCAGCTTCGTGGAGCCCACGCTGCTCGCGCGGCGCATGTTCGAGGCCTGGGGCGAGGCCCTGGGCATCACCGAGGACGAGAACGATCACGCGTGCCGCCAGGGCTGGAAGGCGCTCGAGCGCTTCGAGCAAGACCTCCAAGACAAGGGGCGCGCCATCCTGGAGACGGTGGAGGCGGAGGACCGCATCGCCATCCTGGTGCTCGGTCGCCCGTACCACTCGGATCCCGGGCTCAGCCACCTCATCCCGGAGGAGTTCCAGGTGCTGGGCTACCCCATCCTCAGCATCCGTAGCATCCCGAAGTCCCCGGAGTACCTCTCGCGCTTCTTCGCGGACGAGCTGCGAGACGGGACCATCCGCTCGCCCCTGGAGCTGAACCAGGTGTGGCCGGAGAACTACTCCGCCAACAGCGCGCAGAAGGTGTGGGGCGCCAATTTTGCCGCGCACCACCCCAACGTGGCGGTGTTGGATTTCTCCAGCTTCAAGTGCGGGCACGACGCGCCCACCTATGGACTCATCGACAGCATCTTGCAGACGAGCCGCACGCCCGCCGCCGCCTTGCACGATCTGGACGCCACCAAGCCCGGCGGCTCCATCAAGATCCGCGTCAAGACCTACGCCCACTCCCTGCGCCTGGCGCAGGAGCGCTTGGAGGACCTCTCCGACAAGCGACGCGAGCTCGCGCACGCCATGGACAGGAAGCGGCTGGAGCTGCTCGAGCTGAGGCAGCGGCAGCTCGCGGGCCTACAGCGCAAAGACCCAGCCCTCGAAGGGCAGATCGAGCAGCTCGTGGAGCGCGTCCGCAGCTACGAGGTGCGGCGCGCGCCTCCGGTGGAGCTGCCCGCGGGCGTCGTGGGGCTGAAAAGAAAGACGGCGGACGGGCGGATCGTGCCGGTGACGACCACTGAACGAAGCCTCTAGGGCAAGAGAGAGAGCGCAGTAGCGATGACCCAACAGCTAGACATCGGCACCCGCGGCAAGCGGAGCCTCCCCATCGCGGGCCAAGAGCTCGACATCGACGCCGAGCTGCGCGCCTTCGAGCGTGAGGAGCGCGCGCGGCTCGGCCTGGAGAAGGAGGAGCAGTGGCTGGAGGAGATGGCCAACCTCACCTTCACCAAGCAGGAGAAGGGTAACATCACGCTGCTCATCGGCGGGCTGACGATGGCGCACGACTACCTCGTGGAGGGCGCCTTCAAGAGCTTGGGGTACAACGTGGTGGCGCTGGACTGCCCGGACAACGACGCGCTGCGGCTGGGCAAGGAGTTCGGCAACCGTGGGCAGTGCAACCCCACGTACTTCACCGTAGGCAACCTCATCAAGGTCCTCACCTTCCTGCGGGACGACAAGGGGCTGAGCACCCAGCAGATCATCGACGAGTACGTCTTTCTGACGGCGGGGGCCTGCGGCCCGTGCCGCTTCGGGATGTACGTCACGGAGTACCGCAAGGCGCTGCGCGACGCTGGCTTCGACGGGTTTCGCGTCATGCTCTTTCAGCAGCAGGGCGGGCTCGAGCAGGCCACGGGACAGGAGAGCGGACTGGAGCTGAACACCGCCTTCTTCCTCGCGCTGGTGAAGGGGCTGGTCGCGGGGGACGTGATCAACGCCCTGGCCTACCGGCTGCGCCCCTATGAGCAGCTCCCCGGCTCCACCGACGCCGCCGTCCAGCAGGCCAAGGAGATCGTGTACCGCGCGCTCCACGAGCGGCGCAGCGTGCTGCTGGCGCTCCGCCGCGCGCGCGCCGTGTTCCAAGCCGTGGCGCTCGATCGCACGCGGGTCAAGCCGCGCGTCTCCATCATCGGTGAGTTCTGGGCCATGACCACTGAGGGGGACGGCAACTACGCCTTGCAGCGCTTCTTGGAGAGCGAGGGCGCGGAGTGCGACATCCAGCTCGTCAGCGCGTGGATCCTCTACAATATCTGGGAGGTCCGCTTCGACACCAAGAACCGCGCGCTGCTCAAGGCTCACGACGGCGGAAAGTACGGCCTGCAGGGCTCGGGGGAGTACGGCGTGCTCGCGCGACGTGTGGGTCTCTGGGCCGCGGACCACGCCGTGCGCGCCATCTTCCAGACCTTCGCCTGGTTCGGTGGGCTGCACGGCTATCAGCTCCCGGACATGGACGAGGTCGCGGCGATCGCCGCGGGTCACTACGACAACGACGTGCGCGGCGGTGAGGGGCACATGGAGGTGGGCAAGCTCATCCTCAACGTGGTGCACCAGAAGGCCACCATGACGCTGAGCGTGAAGCCCTTCGGCTGCATGCCCAGCTCTGGGGTCAGCGACGGGATCCAGACGCTGATCACGGAGAAGTACCCGGGCACCATCTACTGCGCGGTGGAGACCAGCGGGGACGGCGCCGTCAACTTCTACAGCCGGGTGCAGATGTACCTCTTCAAGGCCAAGCAGGCCGCACAGGCGGAGTTCGAGGCGGCGCTCGGACAGGTGGGGCTGACCGCGGAGCGCTTCGCGGCGCTGCTGGAGGCGCACCCGGAGCTGCGCGCGCCCAGCTTCCGCGCGCCGCACGCCGGGGCCTGCACCGCGACCGATCTCGTCCACGCCGTCGCTCGCTATGATCGCACGACGCCCTGGGAGCGCCGCCTGGAGCGGCTGCGGCGCGTGGGCGAGCAGAGCTACCGCTTGGGCGCCCGCGCCGCCCGTGGCTTGCCGGGCGCGGCCAGCACCGCGCTCACCCTGAGCCGCACCGGCGGCCAGGAGCTGCTGGAGATCGTGGCGGAGTCGGCGCCGCGCTGGCGGGCGAGCGCCGTGGACGCGCTGCGCGCGCGCGCGCAGCGCTGGCGGAGCGCGCGCGGCGTGGCGGAGGTCGCTGCTGGCTGAAGCGCACGCGCGCGGCGCCGGCCCGGGGCACGCGCTCAGTTGCTGGTGAGCAGTGCCCAGTTGATGAACTCATTGAAGAACGCGCGCTGGCCGTCGCTGGTGTCCTTCCAGTGGCCGCCCAGGTACTCGTGAAAGAGCTGGATGGCGAGCGCGCCCACGCCGTGCTCCGGCGCGCAGCCCTCGCGCCCCGCCTCCCAGTCCCCCTGAGCGCAGGCCGCGGCCCTGACCTCGTGAGAGCGCGCGGGCCCAAGCCCCGCCGATTGATACGCGAGCGCGCCCGCGGCCTGCTGCGGCACCACGGCGAGCTGCGCCGGCTCCATGACGCCGTCCAGCACGAGCAGCGCCGCGCCGGCCGCGTAGTTGGCAGCCAGCACCGCGTAGCGCTTGACCACCGTGTCCGCGTGCTCGTCGATGAGCGTGGACTGTGGGGAGCGCAGGCGCGCGAGCGCGGCCGTGACCGCGGCGAGCGTGACGCGCTCCACCTGGATGGTGGCGGCGTAGGCGTCGCTGCGCGCCTTGGCCACGGCCTGCAGCGGGACACGCTCCTTCGCCCAAGCGTCCGCCGTGAGCAGCGCCTCGTTCCACGGGGCGTGAGCGCTGGGGGGCACACACACCTTGAGCGCGTGCGCGGCGAAATGCGCGCCGAGGTGCACGAGCCCTCGGTGCGTCAGGTCTCCCTTGCTGCAGCGCCGAGCGGTCCGCTCCAGCACCGGCAAGGCCACGCCACGGAGCTGCTCCGTGACCGAGATGACCCGCAGCCCCGGAGGGCGCACCGCTCGTGAGGGTTCCATGCGCTAGTCCATAATGGCGAGGTCGCGCGCGGAGAAGCCCATCAAGAACAGCAGGGTGTCCAGCCGCTCGTTGTGGTTGAGGCTCATGTCTGCCACCTGCTGCAGCCGCGGCTTGGCGTGGAAGGCGATGCCCAGCCCAGCGGACTGCAGCATCAGCATGTCGTTGGCGCCGTCCCCGATGGCCACCGTCTGCTCCAGGCGCACCCCGTACACCTTGGCCATGTCTTTGAGCACCTGCGCCTTGCGCTCCGCGTCCACCACGCTGCCCTGCACCTTGCCGGTGAGCTTGCCGTCCGCCACCTCCAGCTCGTTGGCGAAGGCGAAGTCCAGCCCGTAGCGGTCCTTGAGCCGATCGACGAAGAAGTCGAAGCCGCCGCTCACCAGGCCCACGCGGTAGCCCATGCCCTTGAGGATGCGCACGAAGTGCTCCGCCCCCGGCGTCAGCTCCACCTGCTCTGCGAGCGAGAGGGCGCGCTCCATGGGCAGCCCCTCGAGGAGCTGGACCCGCTCCCGCAGCGCGCCGCGGAAATCCAGCTCGCCGCGCATGGCGCGCTCGGTGAGCGCCGCCACCTGCTGTTTGATGCCGTGCAGGGCCGCCAGCTCGTCGATGAGCTCCCCCTTCACGAAGGTGGAGTCCACGTCCATGCACACCAGGCGCTTGTTCCGGCGAAAGACGTCGTCCTTCTGCACCGCGAGATCTACCCCCAGCTCTCGGCCGAGCTGCAGCACCTTGCCGCGCAGCTCCGCGAGCGCGCCGTTGGTCCCCAGGCTGGGCGGCAGCTCTCCGATGAACTCCAGCCCCGTGAGCTGCCCTTGGCTCAGCGAGCGGATCTCACGGATGTTCAGGCCGCGCTCCGCCAAGAAGCGCGTGATGCTCGCGAGCGCGCGCCCCTCCCCCAGCTCCCCCAGCACCGTGATGCACAGCCCGGGCCCCTGCGCGTCCGTCGCCGCCGACACGGGACGAAACGCGCTCACCTCCATCTTGAGCCCCAGCTCGCTCACGGCGAACAGGAGCTCGCGCAAGGCGTTGGAGCTGGGCGGGGTGTCCACGATGGCCGAGAGCATGAGGTAGCCGTGGAGCACGGACTGGCCGATGTCGATGAGCGTGGCCCCCTCCGCGGCGATGACCTCGGCCAGGCGCGCGGTGACCCCGGGGCGGTCGGCGCCGGCGACGTGTAGGACGATGCGGTTGCGGTGGGGCATGGGACGGCGCCTCTATAACGCAGGGCAGCATCCCGGGCGAGGAAAACCCCTCCCGCCACGAAGCGGCGGACAGAGGCTCGGAATTCTCGTTAGAGTGCCGGCATGAAGACGGCACTGGTCACGGGCGGCTGTGGTTTTCTCGGGAGCTCCATCGTGCGCGAATTGCTGGAGCGCGGCATCAAGGTACGCGCGCTGGCCCTCCCCAAGGAGCGCACCGACAACGTCGACGGCCTCGACGTGGACATCCGGCGGGGAGATCTGATGGACCGCGCCTCGCTCGACGCAGCGCTGGAGGGCGTGGACACCCTGTTTCACTGCGCGGCGCTCTACCAAGCCTGGGTGCCGGATCCGACCAAGATGTACGAGGTCAACGTGCGCGGCACCCTGCACGTCCTCGAGGCCGCGCGCCGCGCGCACGTCCAGCGCAGCGTCTGCACCGCCAGCATCGTGGCGCTCGGGCGTCCGCCCAAGGGCACGCTCGGCGATGAGCAGACCGCCTACGAGGCCTGGGACCTCGACTTTCCCTACAGCCGCTCCAAGTACCTGAGCCTCGGCGTCGCGCGGGACTACGCGAGCTTCGGCGACGACGTGCGCATCGTGTGCCCGGGCGTGGTGTTCGGCCCTCGGGATCTGACCCCCACGCCGTCCGGCAAGATGATCTTGGACGCCATGAAAGATCACCCCGCCGTCTACTACGAGGGTGGCATCAGCTACGTGGACGTCCGAGACGCGGCGCGCGCCCACGTGCTGGCCGCCGAGCGGGGCGCCCGCGGCGAGCTCTACGTGGCCACCGCGCACAACCTGGACGCGCTGGCCTTCATGCGCGCCATCGACGAGGCGGTGGGGCGGCGGCGGCGCTACGTCAAGCTCCCGGTGTCGGTGGTGCGGGCCAGCATCTTGGCCGCGGATGCGGTAGCGCGCCGCACCGGCAAGGAGCCGCTGCTCACGCGCAACTTCTTCGAGTACTCGCTCGTGCCCAGCTTCTTCTCCAACGAGAAGAGCCGGCGGGAGCTGGGGATGAGCTACCGCCCCATCCAAGAGACGCTGAGCGACGCCATCGCGGACTTCCGCCGCCGCGGCGTCGCGCCCTGAGGGGCGCGCCCTCCCCGGTCGCTCAGAACACGCTCTGGGCGAGCACGCGTAGCCGCCGCCACGGGATGCCGAGCGGCGGCTCGTCCGCCGGGTCCGCTTGCCCCAAGATGAGCTCGGAGTAGCCGCCGTACCGGTCGGCGCCGATGAGCTGGTTGAAGCCCGCGGTCTGCTCATTTTCCATGTAGAAGACCACGCTGCCGGGGCTGGAGCCGTCCAGCATGATCATGCCGTAGTCCTGCAGCGCGACGCAGAACATCCGCAAGAACCGGGTCTCCGCGCTGCTGTCCGGCTTACCGGGGACCACGCGGCGCGAGCAGTCCACCTGCGGATCGAGCTGCAGGCGCATGCCCATGTCCATGCGCTCGCCCTCGGGCGCCATAGGGCCCACGCAGTTCTTCGGCTGATCGGTCTTGGTGGCGGGCGCGCGGAAGCGGGCGCTGGAGTCGCAGTTGCTGTAGGCGAAGCGCAGCGCATGGCGGATCGCGCCGGCGCGCACCTCCTCCGGGCGGATGAGGCCGGCGAGGTAGGAGAGCCCCGAGCCGGTGCCCGCACCCAGGAAGGCGTTAGAGTGGCTGGGGCTGCCGTTGGGGTTCAAGATCCGACCGTCGTTGTTGTAGTGAAAGAGGCCGCCGCCGCTGGCGGTGACCCGCTTGGCCGCGTGGTCGACGCTGGCCTGCCAGAGCCGCAGCTCCGTGAAGGGGCCGTAGCTGGGGTGCTCCGGATCCAGCACGATCAGGGGGTGGTCCGAGCCCGTCCCGGGCACGGCGCCGGCCGGCACCCTGAAGCTGATGGGGCCACCCAGGGTGCTCACCTGGACTTGGTAGCTCTCGTCGGTGGGGCCCACCGTGTAGACGGTGGGGACGTCATTGTGGTTGCTGAGCTGCACGCGCTTGGCGAGGAGGTTGGTGACGAGGCGACCAATGACCGCGCCGCTGCGCGCGTCCAAGGCGGCGCCAGCCGGGATCTCGCGGTTGAGCGCGAAGTCCGGCGCGTAGGGCGGCGTGCTCGAGGCCGGGGCGCCGCCGCTGCCCGCCGCGCCGCTCGTGCCCGCCGCGCCGCTCGTGCCCGCCGCGCCGCTCGCGCCCGCCGCGCCGCTCGCGCCCGCCGCGCCGCTCGTGCCCGCCGCGCCGCTCGTGCCCGCCGCGCCGCTCGTGCCCGCCGCGCCGCTCGTGCCCGCCGCGCCGCTCGTGCCCGCCGCGCCGCTCGTGCCCGCCGCGCCGCTCGCTCCGCCGGGCGCCGCCACGTCACTGCCGCACGAGAGGGCGCCCATCCCCAAGGCCAAGCTCCACACCGCTACCTGCTGCCTCATGCCCAGGGATGGTACGCGCAGCGCGGCTCCAGGTCCAAGCGCGCCGCTCACCGCGACGTGGCCCGCTGCCCATCGAGCAGGCAGGTGCCCTTCAACGCGGGTGGTGGGGCTCCACGTGCACGATCACGTCCACCACCTCCGGGAAGGTGCCCTTGAGGGTCTCCTCCACGCCGTCCGCCACGTGGTGAGCGCGCTCCACGGACAGCGCCGGTGCGACCTCGATGGTGAGATCCACGTACACGCTGCCCTCCATGCCACGGCTGCGCACGTCGTGGACAGCGAGCACCTCCGGAAGCCGCTGGAGCGCGTCCCGCACCCGCTGCGGCTCGATGCGCGCGCCGTCTGCCAAGATGCCCACCGCCTGACGGATGATGGTCCAGCCCGTCCAGGCCACGAAGCCGAGCACGCCCAGCGTGACGAAGCCGTCCACACGGCGCAGGCCGAGCGCGCTCAAGCCGAGCGAGCCGAGCACCGCGAGCGTGACGAACACATCCGACAGCGTGTGCTTGGCGTCGGCGATGAGCAGCGCGCTGCCGAGGCGCTGGCCCCAGCGGTGCTCCACGCGCGTGACGAGCAGGTTGATGACGAGCGTGCCCACCATGACCGTCACGGCCGCTGGGCGCACGGAGGGCGAGGCGCCCTCCACGATGGCGCGCCAAGCCATCCGTCCCAGCTCCAGCACGCCCATGCCGATCATCCCGCCGATGGCGAGCGACGCGAGGGCCTCGAACTTCTGGTGACCATAGGGGTGCTCACGGTCCGCCGGCTGCGACGCGAAGTACATGGCAAACAGGCCGAGCACGTTGGAGCCGCCGTCGATGAAGGAGTGCAGGCCGTCGGCCACCATGGCGGTGGAGGTGATGAGCTGCCCCAGGGCCAGCTTGGCGCCCGCCACGAGCCAGTTGGCGGCCAAGATGGCCCACAGCACGCGGCGCACCGCGCGATCACGCGCCGCAGGGTCCATGCGTCCAGCGAGAGTCACCGCAGCCCCTAGCTAGCACGCCGCCAGCGTCGGCGCGCTGGCCACCGGCTCAGTAGTGGGGGGGCTTCTCGTGCGGGAGCGGCGGCTCCAGGGTCTCCACGGCCGCGGCGAGGCGGCGCTCGAGCGCCGCGAGGCGCTGCTCCAGCCGCTCGAGGGTGCGCTGCTGCGCGGCCACGGTCCCATCCAAGCTGGCGAGCCAGTCCGCCTGATGGGTGTAGCGGATCTCCAGCTCGATCAAGCGCTCTTCGACGGTCATCGCGCGATGAGCCTAGCGCATCTCAGGCGTGAGGGCGCCCCGGCTCGCCCACGCCTGCGGCGCTGCTCTCCGCCTCGAGGTGGCGCGGCCCCTCACTGGGGCTTCAGCGTCAGCGCGAGCTCGATGGGTGCTTGCTTCACCACCTTCTGCCCGAGATCGCTGAGCGTCTTTTGCGCGAGCTTCCCGAACAGCTCCCGAGGGCGCACGTCGTGCTCTTCTAGCTGGACCACGAGCGGCGCGGTGGTCTCGATGGTCACCGCGCCGAGCGTCTCGCCCTCGAAGCTGAACGCCGCCTCCACCTCGGCCTGAAGGCGCGTCACCCGCTGATGCAACCTGAAGTCCCCCTCGACCTTGGCGGTGACGACGCGCCGCGGGCCGGGCAGCGCGAGGACGTCACGCTCGGACACCGCGAGCACCTTGTCGATGCGGTACTCCGCCCAGCGGTTGGCCTCACGCTCGGCGTCTGGCGCGTCCTCCGAGATCTGCAGCCAGGTGCGCGCGTGCCGGTTCTGCAGCTCGCTCTTCTCTCGCTCGCCCAGCGTCGCCCCGGGCTCCTCGCGCGCTTGCCGATAGAGCGTCAACGCGAGCAAGTCCACCCGCAGCAGGCCGCTCAGCCGCTCCAGGTGCCGAAGATCGACGAACAACCGGCCCTCGGTCGCGTCCAGCACCTCTCCGGTGATCTGCTCGATGGGCGCGCTCATGACGAAGCTGACCCGGCTCCCTGCGGTCTGCACGGCGAGCTGCCGGGCCGTCGCCACCGGAGGGGCCACCGAAGCCAGCGCCGAGGCGCTCGGTGCCAGCTCGGCGGACGGCGCCTGGTGGCACGCCCCCCCCCAGCCCCACCACCGCGAGCGCCCCCAGCAAGGACCTACCCCTGGTGCGCCACCCTGAATGAACCCGACTCCACATGCGAGACCTCCAAGCCGCTAGCCGGCGTGACCGCCCGGCGCTCGTGCGCCGCCCGGGCGTCCACTGGCGAGAACGCTCCGGCTAGCCGCCGAGTTTCTGCGTGAGCCATTGCTGGAAGCGAATGACCTTCCAGGTGTCTTTGCCGGGCACACACCAGCGCCCCTGCTTCGGGTAGTTCCGCCCCTGGTAGCTCGCCAGCCAGCGCGGGAAGGCCGTGCTCCTTGCCTTTTCTCGGCACACCTTGCGGTTGTGCTCGATGAGCGCCCCCATCGCCTCGATGTTCCGCTCTGCGCTCAAGAGCGCGTCCTTCACGGCCTGGCACTCCGGGCTCGGAGCGTCCTTGGGGGATTTGTCCTTGCGGCACGCGCCGACGAAGCGCGCGCGGATCTGCCCGAGGCCGTAGTCTTCCCCGTTGGGGGAGATCACGTCCTCCACCCACGAGCTCTCGAAGTGGATGATGGCGACGGCCGTGAACGGATCGAAGCCGCGCGCCACGGCCTCCCGCTGGATGGCGGTCGCGAAGCGCTCGGCCGTCTGCCGTGGGAGCCCTGGCTGCGACAGCGCGATGGCGGCCACGATGGCGGAGAGGGCGCGAAACACCCTCTACGGGATAGCAAAGGACCGGCCTCCGGGCCACACCCGGGCCCCGCGCGGCCCCCGCGGCCCTCGGAGCCTCCCGCGCTGCGCCCTCGGCCAGGAAACTCCTCACTTTTCTCCGATCGCGCCTTGAGGCCCCCCCTTGGCGCTAGCTTTGCTAGGTTAGTCTCGCCATGAAGACCCTGTCCCGGGATGACCGCCTGCTCCTCCTGAAGTTCGTCTGTGCGTTTGCCTGGGCAGATCTCGAAGTGAACACCAAGGAGCGCAGCTTCGTGCATGCCTTGGTGAAGCGCCTCCAGCTCGACGCGGAGGAGAAGGCGCTCGTCGAAGGCTGGCTCGAGTTTCCTCCGAAGCCGGAGGAGGTCGATCCGAACAAGGTGCCCGCACGCCACCGCAAGGTCTTCCTCGACACCGCGCGAGATCTCATCAGCGCCGACGGTATCGTGGACGAGGCCGAGGCCGAGAACTTCGCGCTGCTCGAGGACCTCCTCAGCGGACACTGAGCCACGGCGATCTTCATGAGGTGCTGGCCCGCGGCCACCATCGTCGTGCTCCTCGCCTGCCAGCGCGAGCCGGCGCCCGCGCCGCCCGAAGAGCCGGCCGCCAGCGGCTCGGCGGCGGCGAGCGCCGCCTCCGCGCCGTCCGTGCGGCTCTTACCGGCGCTCGCGCCGGGCATGGTGGACGAAGACGAAGCCAGCGCCACCCTGCAAGAGCAACGTCAAGCGCTGCTCGGCCGGATGCGCCGCATGCTCGGGCTGGATGAAGAGGCGCTGGAGAGGCTCCAGGTGGTCCTGAGCGGCTCGCGGGTGCTCGGTCAAGGCAACCCCGCCGCGAACGAGCACCCGCTGACGCGGCGCCAGTGCCGCGAGCGGCGCGAGGCCGCGGGCATCGTGGAGAAGGTGTCCCCCGTCTGTCAGCGGCCCTTCATGGTGCCCCTCTACGACCGCGCCCACGGGCGCCCGGAGGACGCCACGCTGTGCATCGACGCGTATGAGTTCCCGGGGCTCCCTTGCGACTATCCCGTCACCTGGGCCACGGCGAAGGAGGCGGCCGCGCTGTGTGCGGCGGTGGGCAAGCGCCTGTGCGACGCGCACGAGTGGGAGGGCGCCTGCGCCGGCGCCGTGCTGCCGGTGGCCGAGGAGTATGACTTTTCCAAGCCGCGCAAGGAGAGCAAGTTTGCCCACAATGCCAAGCGCGAGGTGCTCTGGGCCTACGGGCCCAAGAAGGACCACGCGCTCTGCGGCACCAGCAGCAAGAAGAGCAAGAGCTGCGACCCCATCTCCTTCAAGGGCTGCGGCTCCAACACCTTTCCGGCGGGCTCCTTCCCAGCCTGCGTGAGCCCCTACGGCGTCTATGACCAGCACGGCAACGCCGCCGAGCACATGAACCTGCCCACCTCGGAGGCGGAGCTAGGCGCGCGCGGCGGCCTCGGCCAGACCGAGATGAAGGGGAGCTGGTTCATCTTCGGAGGCTACGAGGCCCACGAGGACGACTGCCGCTGGCGTGCGCCGGACTGGCACGCCACGCGCGTGACCGACCCGAACAGCCACGCGAACTACCACCTGGGGCTGCGCTGCTGCCTGGACCTGCCGGCCGTCAAGCGCCCTTGAAGCCGGGCGGCGTGGCCGAGCCCTCGCCGAAGAAGTACTTCTCACACTCCGTCATCCACACCTTCTGGCCGCTCTCACTGGTGAGATCCAGGCGGTACTCGTTGATGAAGGTCTTGGAGTGCTCGAGCCACATCTGCCAGGCGTTCTTGGACACGCTCTCGTACACCCGCTCCCCGAGCGGACCCCGGATGGGGGGTTTCTCGAGAGCCTCTGCCTCGCGCCCAAGCTTGATGCACTGGATCATCCTCGCCATGACGCTAGTTCTTGCGCTGGCGACGGGAGCCGTCAACCTCGACCGCCACGCGACGCGCGGGGCACGGAGATGGCGGACGACGGCAGCCACCGGCGCTAGTATGGTCCCCCTGCGATGCGCCTCCTCCGTCACCTCGCTGGGCTGAGCCTGCTCGCCGCGCTGATGCCGGTCGCGGGGAGCGCGCTCGTCACGCGGCTGGCGCACGCCGTGGCGGCGCCGCTCCGCGCGGTGATGGAGCTGTGCGAGCCCGCCCGGAGCGCACCACCCGACACCCCACCGGCGAGCGCGCCCCAGGCGCCTGCGCTCGGCGCCCCGCAGGCCGAGCAGGTGCCCCCGAGCGCCGCGCCCACCAGCGAGGCGCGCCCAGCCAGCGCCGCGCGGGCGGCCGCGCCCGCGCTCCTGCGCGCCGCTCGCCCTAGCAAGGGGCTGCGCGTGCGCGCCGCGCGCGTGCTGGCGCTGGCGCGTGCCGGAGCGCGCCCGCAGGGACAGCCCGTCCAAGCCACGCAGCAGCAGCCCGCCGGCTTGCAGCTCTTCGGCGTCGGCGCGCTGGGGCTCGGGCTTCGGGACGGCGACGTGCTCGTCAGCGCCGGCGGGCAGCCCGTCCAGTCCGCCGCGCAGGTCGTCGGTGTGGTCCTGGCCGCTCGCGCCGCGCGCGCGCCGGAGATCTCCGGCCTCATCTACCGTGACGGCGAACCCTGGTCGCTGGTGGTGGAGCAGCCCTACCCCACCGCCACGCCCTGAGCGCGCCTCACTGACGCACGCGCCAGTTGCCCTGAAAGCTCCGGCCCACCTCGTCGCAGGTGGGGTCGGTGACGATGAGCTCCGGGCGCGCGTCCCGGCAGTAAATGATGGTGTTCTGGCGAAAGGTGCGGCCGAAATGGATGGCCTCGTCGCGGTCTACCCCGTGGGCTATCCACGCCGGCTCCCGCCACACTCCCTCGGGCTCGTCGTCGTAGCCGACGCAGTGCTCCACGCGGTAGCAGCCCAAGATGAGCAGATCTCTCATGACCTGGTGGCGCCCGTCGTTGACGCGCCGAGGCAGCAGCATGCTGCGCGGGTTGTACGCCGTGAGGATGGCGAAGGTCTGGCGCAGCAGCGGCGGGAGCGCCCCAGGGTCGTGGACGATCTCGCCGTCCATGCTGACGCGGAGCGTCCCTTGCTCCGCGGGGAGCTCGTAGACGGTGCTGAAGTAGGAGCGGAGGAGGTTCTGGTCCAAGGGAGGGGGAGCCTGGGTCTAGGGGCTGAAGCGATAGCCGACGCCTCGCACGGTGAGCAAGTGGCGGGGTGCGGTAGGGTCCGCCTCGAGCTTATTTCTGAGCTGTAGCAGGAAATTGTCGATGGTGCGCAGCGTGCCGTGGTGCCCAGGCCCCCAAACCCGCTGCAAGATCTGCTCGCGCGAGAGCACCCGGTCCGGCGCCTCCACCAGGCACCAGAGCACGTCGAACTCCGTGGCGGTCAGCGGGACGAGCTGCCCGTCTCGGCGCACCTCCCGCGTGGCCAGGCTGATGCTGAGCGCGGCGGCCTGAAACACCTCCGAGGCGGCGGGGCGCGCGATGGCGTCGCGCCTGAGGGCTGCCTTCACTCGTGCCAGCAGCTCCGCCAGCCCGAAGGGCTTGGTGATGTAGTCCTCCGCGCCCAGCTCCAGGCCCATCACCTTGTCCATCTCCGCGCCGCGGGCGCTGAGCATGATCACCGGCACGTGCCGCCCCTCGCTGCGCAGCGCGCGCACCACCTCGAAGCCGTTCATCTTCGGGAGCATCACGTCCAAGACGACCAAGTCCACCACCGGCTCCCGCGCCGCCACGAGCCCGCTCTCGCCGTCCTCCGCGACCCGCACCTGGTAGCCCTCTGCCTCCAGGTTCATCCGCAGGCCAAGCGAGATGCTCTCGTCGTCCTCGACGACCAAGATGGTCTTCTTGTGGGCACCCTGGCTCATGATCCGCGCGGCGCGTTGGGCTCGTCCCGTAGCACAGGCAAGACGATGGTAAAGACGCTCCCACGCCCCGGCGCGCTCTGCACCTCGATCCGCCCGCGATGGGCCCGCACGACGTGCTGCACGATGGCGAGGCCCAGCCCCGAGCCCTCACGCTCCCGGGCGAGGCGGTCATCGGCGCGATAAAACTTCTGAAAAATGAGCTGGTGCTCGGCCTTGGCGATCCCCATCCCGTCGTCGGTGACGGCCAGGCGCAGCTGCTTGCCCTGCCGCGAGACGGTCAGGGTGATGTGGGGAGGCTCCCCGCCGTACTTCAGCGCGTTGGTCAGCAGGTTGAGCACGGCGTCCGCCAAGGCGCCCCCGTCGGCCAGGAGCGGGTAGACCCCCTGCTCGATGAGCTGGACCTCGACGCCTCGGCGCACCCCGAGCGCGGAGAAGGCGCGCAGGGCGTCTCGGGCCACCACCGAGGAGTCCGTCTCCACCAAGATGAACTCACGGCGCCCGGCCTCCATGCGGCCCCAGTCGAGCAGGCGATCGATGAGCTCCTGGAGCCGGCGGCTCTCCCGGGAGAGCGCTTGGATGCACTGCTCCTCGGCGCCGGCGTCACCGCGCCGCAGCTCCAGCGTCTCGGTGAACAGCCGGATGGACGTCAGCGGCGTCCGCAGCTCATGCGACACCTTGGACACGAAGTCCGACTGCAAGCGCGACAGGTTGGCCTCTCGCTGCACGAAGACCCAGACCAGGACGACCCCCGTGGCCGCCGCGCCGCTCAGCGCCAACACCAAGATCCCCATCAAGAGGTTGGCCCGCGCCTCATCGAGGAAGAGCAGCACGGTCCCCACCGCCAGGAGCAGGAAGGTAGGCACCACCACCAGCGCGATGAGCAAGATGATGATGCGCCGGAAGCCGTAGGTCCCGAGCTCTGGGTGCCGAGAGGCCATGCGCTCACGATGGTAGCCCGCGGCGAGGCGGGTGGGGCACCGCGCGGGGCGCCCTCGCCCAGCGACTCGCCGGCGGGCACCCTACCCTCCCGCCCTGGCTCCGGTATAAGTTCGGGGGTGAGCGGCGAGCCCCCAGCGAAGATCGGCGTCGTCGACGCCTTGCTCGGGCCGCTCGTGCGCGCGCTGGACACCCTGGGGCAGGTCCTACAGCTCACCGGCTCCATGCTGTGGTGGGCCCTCCGCCCCCCTTACCGCCCGGCGCAGCTCCTCGCCGCGATGGATTTCATCGGGGTAAAGTCCATCTTCATCGTGGCGCTCACCGGCATCTTCAGCGGGATGGTGCTCGCGCTGCAGACGGTCAACAGCCTGCGCACCTTCGGCGCGGAGAGCGTGGTGGGGGCCGTGGTGACCATCTCCATGATGCGGGAGCTCAGCCCGGTGTTCGCCAGCTTGATGATCACCGCACGCGCGGGCAGCGCCATGGCGGCAGAGCTGGGCAACATGCGCATCACCGAGCAGATTGACGCGCTCACCACCATGGGCGTCAACCCGGTGCAGTACCTCTTGTCGCCGCGGCTGGTGGCCACCGTGTTGATGGCGCCGCTGCTGTGCATCCTCTTCACCTGCGTGGGGATGGTGGGCGCGTGGATCGTCGCCGTGCAGTGGCTAGGGGTGGACCCTGGCGTGTTCGTCTCCAACATCGAGAAGAACGTCAAGCTCAACGACTTCTCCATGGGCATCATCAAGAGCACCGTCTTCGGCTTCCTCATCGCCGCCATCGCCTGCAGCCGTGGCTACAGCGCCGCTGGCGGCGCGCGCGGCGTGGGCATCGCCACCACCAAGGCTGTGGTGGAGAGCGCGGTCGCGCTGCTCATCACCAACTACATCATCACCAACGCCCTCACCGATCTCTGACGTCACGCGCCGTGTCCACCGCCTCCGTGCCGCCCGTGCAGGGCTCGCCCCTCCCCCTCCGCCCCAGCGACGCCCAACACCGACCTTGGCTCGCCCGCCTGGTGGTCCTCTCACCTTGCCTGCTCATCCTCGGCGTCGACCTGCACCGCCGGGCCGCCGGCCTGCGCCTGTTCACCGGCTGGCAGCCGCTCTACTACGTGGGCTCGCTGCTCGAGAGCGCGCTGCTCTGGGGCGCCCTCTTGAGCTGGGCGGTCGCGGCCCGGCGGCTCGAGCGGGCGCTCGCGGCGCTGCTGTTCAGCCTGGCCTTCACGCTGAGCCTCGGCAGCCAGAGCTACTTCTGGGAGCAGTACCGGACCTACCTGAACCTCGACGTCTCGCTCTTCGCGCAGGGACTGCTCGCGAGCGTGGGCTACCAGCTCGCCGCCGATCTCCGCAACTACCTGGCGGCGCTCGGCCCCTATTGCGTCGCCAGCCTGCTCGGCTTGGCCTTGGCCACGCGGCTGGCGCCGCGGCGCGCCCGCAGCGTCGGCCGCGCTCGCGCGGCCGCCCTCGCCGCCACCGCGCTGGCGCTGCTGCTGCCCGTCCACCACCGCAACGCCCAAGCCGCCACCCCGGACACGCTCTACTTCAACGCGCTCGGCGGCCTCGCCCGCAGCCTGCTCGGCCTCACCCCAGAGTCGGAGCAGCTCCGGCCGCGCGAGCGCGCCTCGCTCCCCGTGGCGCGGCTCGAGCCTCGCCTCCCAGCGCCGCGCAACGTCGTGCTGCTCCTGCTGGAGAGCGTCCGGGCGGACGCCGTATGCTCCAGCTACGCGCCGGAGTGCGGGCTGACGGCGGCGACCAACCAGCTCTTGCCAGGGCGAGTGGGGCTCACGCAGCTCCGCGCCCAGAGCTCCACCACCGCCATCTCCTTGGCGGTGCTGTGGACCGGGCTCGCCCCCACCGAGTCCCGCGATCTCCTCCACACCTACCCGCTGCTCTTCGACTACGCCCGCGCCGCTGGCTACGACACCGCGTACTTCACCAGCCAGAACTTGATGTTCGGCAATTCACGGCTGTGGGTAGCCCAGCTCGGCACCTCCAAGCTGCTCAGCGCCACGGAGCTGGACCCCGCCGCAGATCTCGATCTGGGCGCCCGGGAGGAGCTGCTGGTCACGCGGGTGGGCGTCGAGCTCGAGACCCTGCGGGAGCCGTACTTCGCGGTCGTCCACCTCAGCAACACCCACTACCCGTACCGAGTGGAGCAGGCGGCGCCGCAGCCCTTCCAGCCCGCCCGGCTGAGCAAGGCCCCCGAGGACGGCGCAGCGCTGCGCAACTACTATCAGAACGCCGTCTACCAGCAGGATCTGAACCTCGCCGAGCTGGTGCGAGTGCTCCGCCGCGGAGCGCGCGGGCAGCGCACCGTGCTGCTGCTCACCAGCGACCACGGGGAGGCCTTCCGTGAGCACGGGCAGATGGGCCACACCTTCAGCGTGCTGGACGAAGAGGTGAAGGTGCCCGGCTGGGTGGATGCGCCCCCCGGCACGCTCAGCCCCGAAGAGCGTCGCCACCTCGAGAGCAAGGCAGAGAGCTTCACCTTCCACGCGGACGTCGTGCCCACCGTGCTGGATCTGCTCGGCGTGTGGGATGACCCGGGCCTCGAACCCTTCAAGCCGAAACTGCTGGGCACGAGCTGGCTGCGGGCGCCCCACACCCGCGCCGCCCTCCCCATGACCAATTGCGCTGGCGTGTGGAGCTGCGCCTTCGACAACTGGGGCTATATGCGGGAACACCTCAAGCTGGAGGCGAGGGCCTGGGACGGCCGCTACCGCTGCTGGGATCTCGCCCGAGATCCCAGCGAGGAGCGCGAGCTGCCCGCGAGCGCCTGCGGTGACCTCGAGCAGCGCGCGCGCGCGACCTTCCCCTACACCGCCGGGCGCCGCCCGAAGTAGCGTGAGAGGCGGCGGCGCGGCGCGAGCCCGAGCGCCACGGGAGGCTTAGGAGCCGCGCCCACCGCTGAGCGCCGCTAGCTCAGCGCCAACATCCGCTCGATGGGGACGAGCGCGCGCCGGCGCAGCTCCTCTGACATCTCGATCTGCGGCTGCAGATCGCGCAGCGCGAGGTACACCTTCTCCGGCGTGTTCAGCCGCATGAAGGGGCACTCGTTGCAGGCGCAGTTGGCGTTGGGGGGCGCGGGGATGAGCCTCTTCTCCGGCGCGCGCTTCTGCATCTGGTGCATGATGCCGGGCTCCGTCACCACGATGAACTCCTCCGCCGCGTCCGTCTGCACGAACTTGAGCAGGGAGGAGGTGGAGCCCACGAAATCAGCGACGTCCAGGATGGGCTCCTCACACTCCGGGTGCGCGATGACCTTCGCGCTGGGGTGCTTGGCCTTGATGCCGATGAGCTTCTGGAGGCTGAAGGCCTCGTGCACGCTGCAGGCCCCCTGCCACAGCACCATGTCCCGCCCGGTCGTCTTCATGATGTAGCGGCCGAGGTTCTTGTCCGGCGCGAAGAGGATTTGCTGGTGAGCAGGGATGGCGTCGATGATCTTTTTTACGTTGCTGGACGTGCAAATGTAGTCGCTCTCCGCCTTCACCTCGGCCGAGCAATTGATGTACGTGACGGAGACGGCGCCGGGGTGGCGCGCCCTCCACGCCTTGAAGGGCTCGATGGGGCAGCTGTCCGCCAGGGAGCAGCCGGCCGCAAAATCTGGCACCACCACCGTGCGATCCGGGTTCAAGATCTTGGCGGTCTCCGCCATGAAGTGCACGCCCGCGAACAGGATGACGTCCGCCGTGGTGCGCTTGGCCTCCTGCGCGAGCTGCAGCGAGTCCCCGATGTAGTCCGCCACGTCCTGGATCTCTCCCTCCTGATAGTAGTGAGCCAGGATGACGGCGTTGCGCTCCCGCTTCAGGCGGCGGATCTCCTCGTCCAGATCTAGGCTGAGCAGGGCGGGATCCGCGAGGGCAGGCTGTGACATGGCTCAGACATAGTGCGGCCTCCCTCGTCGCGCCAGGGCGCCCGCGCCGCACGCCGCCTCAGCGCTGCCGAGCGGCCTCGAGGGCTAGCTGCACGGCCCACTGGAAGTCCGGGAGCGGGCGCGCACCGCTGACGAAGTACGGCCCCACCAGGGTGCCCGGCGTGCCGCGGATCCCCGCGGCCTCGGCGATGGCCACGTCCGCGTCGATGGCCGCGTCGTGGCGGCCGTCGGCCAGCGCCGCCTCGAAGCGCGCGACGTCCAAGCCCTGCGCCTTCGCGTAGCCGACGAGCTGCGCTCGCGCGAGCCCGTCCGGCTCCGCCGCGGCCTCGAACAGCCGCGCGTGCATCTTCCAGAAGCCCGCGTCGCCGCGCTGCGCCTTCGCCTCCAGCGCCGCGGCGGCCGCCAGGCGCGCGTGCTCGTGGAACGGCAACGGCAGGTTGCGCCACACCACCCGGAGCTGCTTCGGGTAGGCCTTCAGCAGCGCGTCCAGCGTGGGCTCCAGCTTCTTGCAGAAGGGGCACTGAAAGTCGGAGAAGACCTGGAGCACCACGGGCGCGCGCGCCTCCCCGCGGCTGGGAGAGGCCGCGGTGGGAGCGGGCACCTGCTTGGTCTCTGGTGCCTGGCGCGTCTTGCCGCTGGCGACGGTGCGCTCATACACCTGCGCTGGTGCGACCCCGCTCGCCACCAGCGCCCGTGCGCGCACGAGCTCCGCCTCCACGCGGCTCACGAAGTCCTCGAGCGGGCGCGCCCCGGAGAGCAGGCGGCCGTTGATGAAGAACACAGGGGTCCCCGTGGCCTCCGCGCCACGCGCGATGACCTGATCGGCCTCGATGGTCGCTCGATGACGCTCCTGGGCGACCGCCTGCTGGACGAGCTTGAGGTTCAGCCCCAGCTCCTTGGCGAGCTGCCAGAGCGTCTCGTCCTGCAGCTCCGACTGCGCCCCGAACAGGGCGCGTGACGCCGCGAAGAAGCCCTCGTCCCCCCGCTGGCGCCGCGCCTCGTAGGCGAAGTTGGCCGCGGCGACGGCGCGGTCATGGAAGGGCAGCGGGTTGAGGCGCACGACCAGGCGCAGCTCCTTCGGGTAGCGCGCCACGAGCTGCTCTAGCGTGGGCTCCACCTTCTTACAGAAGGGGCACTGGTGATCCATGAACTCCACGATGGTGACCAGCGCGTCGGACGGGCCGCGCGCCGGCGCGCCCCGCACGTCGACGTTCCACACCGACTCGGCCTCGGCCAGGCCTCCGGCCACCCCTCCGGCTACCCCTTCCGGCTCTGGGCGGCGGGGAGGCGGCTCGAGCGCCTCGGCGTTGAGTGCCGTCCGCCGCGCGGAGAGCTCTCGCTGCGGGACGCCGCTGCGCGCCAAAGCGGCCGTCTCCACCAGCTCCGCGTCCACCAGCTCCGTGAAGGCCGTGAGCGGCTGGGCCCCGGTGAGGGACCTGCCGTTGATCCAGCTCGCGGGCACGCCGCGCACACCGAGCCGCTCGCCCAGCGCGAGATCTCGGTCGATCTTCGCCGAGACCGCCCCGGCGCTCACGAGCTGACGCGCCGCTCCCGGCGACACCCCGGCGCGCGTCAGCGCGGCGTCGAGCGCGGCGTCGTCGAGGTTCGGCTGCGCGGCGAAGACCGCCCCCATGAAGGCGTCGAAGGCCGGGAAGCCCCCGAGCTGCAGCGCCGCCTGGGCCAGCTCCGCCGCGCCGCGCGCCTGGCGGTGAAAGGGCAGCGGCGCGTGCTTGTACACGATGCGGAGCCGCGCCTCCCCGTAGCGCTCCCGGAGCTGCGTCAGCGTGGCGTGCAGCCGGCCACAGAAGGGACACTGCAGGTCCGTGAACAGCACCAGCGTGACCGGCGCGTCCGCGCGGCCCCACACGGCGTCTTCGGCCTCTACGGGGAGCGGCGCCCCGGGCTCGCTCGCTGGCGACGCCGCCGCGCCGGCCGACGCCGGGCTGACGGCGACGACCCCGCCGCCCTCCACCTGCGCAGGCTGAAACCGCGCTCCCCCGGGTGGCGCGCACGCCACGAGCGCCCCCACTGCCCAACAACAGCCCGCGACCAGACGCCCGACGCCTCTCATGGCGCGCCACCCTAGCACCGCTGCCCTGGGTGCGTTGACGCCAAGCGCGGTCCTCCTAGCATCCGTGGCGATGCTCACGCGCCGCCTCCGCCCGCTCGTCGTCCTTGGCCTGACCTCCGGCGGCGTGCTCCTCGGCGCGCCGGCGCTGGCCGAGGGGCCAGCGCCGGTGGCGGCGCGCCCCGTCGAATTCTCCGCCGGCCTGCGGGCCCTCGTGGGCGGCAACTACTCCAGCGCGCCCACGGACATCCAGCCCCCGGGGTATGAGGGCCTCGGCTTCGCCGGTGAGTCGGGCGGCTTCGGTTGGGGCTTTGGCGCCTACGGCGAGCTCCGCGCGTGGAGGCACCTGGGGCTCGAGCTGAGCCTGAGCCGGGATCTGTCCAGCCTGCAGCGTGAGGTGACGTACAACTCCGCGGTCAAGATCGTGGAGCGCGTGGACTACGCCTCCACACGCGTCGGCGGGCTGCTCAAGGGGATCTTGCCGCTCGAGATCGGCCGGCTGTGGCTCGGCGTGGGGATGGAGGCCATGCTGAGCCCCAGCGCGGAGGCCGATCTCGAGTTCACCGAGGGCGCACAGTATGTCTCCAACCAGGAGGCCGTGCGTCAGCTCATCCACGCGGGCGATGACGGCTCCACGTTGCTGGCGCTCGGCTTGGGCTTCACGGCGCACCTCGGTGCGCTGCTGGAGCTCCCGGTGGAGCTCCGCGCCGCGCACCACCTCTCGCAGCCGAGCGCTTGGGACGAGCGCGTGAAGCTGAGGTTTCAAGGCAACACCCTCCAGGGCTACACGGTGGAGCCCATCCCCACCTGGGACTTTCGGCTGGGGATTGGGCTAGGGGCGCGCTTCTGAGGCGCTCACGTCGGGGGCGTAGCGGCGCAGGCTCCAGGTGCTCAGCGCCACACCCAGGAGCGCGAGGCCGAGCGCGAGGCGCGCCTGGCTGGGCAAGGAGCTCAGCCCCGCGAGCGGCTCGACCCAGCCCACCGCCGCGGGGACCCCGAGGGCGTTGAAGAGGACCACCAGGACGCCGTGGCGCTGGATGGCCCGGCGCGCGGCCTGCGCCAGCCCCACGTCCACCTGCGCCAGCGCGACCACGTCGCGCGCGCCGCCCTGGCCGCCGCCCACGGCGCCGTGACCGCGCGCCGCCAGCTCGAGCCCGCGCTCCACCGCCACCGCGACGACCGGCGCGACCATGACGCCGAACGCACACGGACAGGCGATCACGAGCACCGCGCCAGCGCGCACCAGCGCCGACGCGAGGCCACCCCCGCGCCACAGCGCAGTGACCGCTCCGAGCAGCGCGAAGCCCAGCGCGCCCACCACGACCCAGCGGCTCAGGCGATCGACGAAGTGCTGCACCGGCGCGCCAGGGTCATGCGCTGGCGGAAGCGCCGGCGCGGGTGAGGCGCGTCGGCGGAGCGTCACGAGCCCGAGCCCCGCGCTCCCCCAGCGCCGCCACGCGCTCGACTCCAGCAGCTCCCCGAGCAAGCCGAGCGTCACCACGCTCAGTGTCAGCTCGAAGTAGAGCTGCGGCCGCCCCTCGAACAGCAGCGGGGCCTGCGCGGGGGTCAGCAGCAGCCAAGCGGTGGAGTAGAGCCACGGGACGCTCGCCGTCGAGGCCACGAGCACGTGGCGATCCACCCGTCGCCGCCGCAGGCTCCGCGCCGCGGCCCGCAGCAGCCGACGGCCGGGGCCGAGCAGCGCCAGGCTCGCCAGAAACCAGCGGCAGAGCTGCAGGAGCCGCTCGTCCACGCCGAGCCGCGTGGTGGAGAGCAGCGTGACGCCCAAGAGCGCCAGCGCCAGCGCCAGGCTCCTCCCCAGCGCCCGCCGTAGCCCGGCGTCCGGGAGCCCCGCGGGGCGGTGGAGCAGCGCCGTGAGCATCGCTCGCGCGGCTCCTCAGGACGGCTCAGGGGCGAGCAAGGCGCCCGCGAGGTGCTGGAGCTCGAGCTGTGTCCCGAGCTGATCCACGCGCGCGCGCAGCGCGCGGAGCCGAGCGCTGCGCCACGCGTCCTCCGCCTGCTGGACCTCGAGCGCGAGCGCGCTCCCGAGCCGGTAGCGCTCGCTCTCGGCCTCGTAGCTCGCGCGCGCGACGCGCGCCGTCTCCTCCGCGAGCCGGACCCGGCGGCTCGCGGCGCGCGCCGCGGCCAGCAGGTTGGCCACCTCCGCGCGGAGCCGCTGACGCTGGAGCTGGAGCGAGGTCTGGGCGCGCCGCAAATCCAGCGTCGCGCGCTCGCGCTCCGCGCGGAAGCGCGCGTCGTTCAGCGGCGCCTCGATCGTGACGCCCGCGTAGGCGGTGAGGGCGTTGAAGCTCGCCGTCCGGCCGCTGGCGGAGCCGAGCGCGTCGCCGACGCCGCGTGACTCTACATACCCCGAGAGATCCAGCCGAGTCCGGCTGGCGTCCGCAGCCACCGGGAGCCGCTCGCGCGCGCGCTTGACCGCGAGCTGCAACTCCGCGAGCTGCAGAGAGTCCTCTGTCAGCGCGCGCTCGAGCTGAGCCTTGGAGACGCTCGTCGTCTTGGGCAGGGCCTCGCTCGTCGCCACCGGCAGCGCCTCCTGCTCGCTGCCCAAGATGCGGTTGAGCTCGAGCCCTCGCTGCTCCACCTGGATCTCACCGCTGACGACGGACTCCTGCAGCGCCGCGACGCGGGTCTGAAAGCTGAGCACGTCCGTGCGGGAGATGCCCCCGGCGTCCGCGCGGAGCTGGGCTTCGTCCCGGGCGCGCTCCGCCACCCGCAAGGAGGCCTCGTTGAGCTCCAGCGCTTGCTGCGCGTACCACAGCTCCCAGTAGGCCTTCAGCGCGTCCCGCACCACCTCACTGCGGACACGCGCCAGCGCTCGCCGCGACTGCTCCTCACTCATCCGCGCCACGCGGAGCTCCACCTCCCCTACCCCCGCGCCGAAGCCGCGCAGGAGCGGCTGAGTCACGCTCGCGCGAGCGCGCAGATCATAGCCCGTCCCCGAGCTGGGGTCGGCGTTGGGCACGGGGCTGGGATCACGGGTGACTCCCGCGCTGAAGCGGCTCCCCGAGACGCTCAGCTCCGCGCTGGTCCCCGTGGCGAAGGTGCGTCGCAGGCCCGCGGAGGCGTCCAGGGAGTCGCTGCTGGAGACGATGGTGGTGTCCCCGGCGGCCCGCCGAGGTGTGTTCGCGTGCGTCAGCCCCGCCTGACCGAAGGCGATGAAGGGATAGCGACCGTCCTGCACCGTCACGGCCTGCTGCGCGTCCTGAAGCTCGAGCTTGGCCTGCGCGAGCGTCGGGCTATCCGCGAGCACCCGCGCGATGACCTCCGCCGCCGTGAGCCGGACGGTCCCGAGCGGCGCGGGGGCTGGCTCCGAGGTCGCGCTGGGAGCGGAGGACTGCGCTGGCGCTGGCGCTGGCGCGGGCGCCTGCGCCAGCGCGGGCGTCGCCCAGAGGCACCCGAGGAGGGCGAACGTGCAGCGGGTGAGGGACTGGGGTTCATTCATGACGGAGCGCCTCGATGGGGTTGAGGTTGGCTGCCTTCCGGGCGGGCAAGTAGCCGAAGACCACGCCGATCATCGCTGAGAAGCCGAAGGCCACGAGCACGATGCCAGGCTGGATGACGAAGGGCATCCCGAGGGCGCGCGTCCCCGCGTAGGAGCCGCCCAGCCCGAGCGCCACGCCGATGACCCCCCCCGTGGTGGACAGCACGATGGCCTCCACCAAGAACTGTAAGAGCACCTCGCGCGCCAGCGCGCCGATGGCGAGCCGCGTGCCGATCTCCCGCGTGCGCTCGGTGACGTTGACCAGCATGATGTTCATGATCCCGATGCCACCCACGAGCAAGCTGACGGCGGCGATGGCGCCGAGCAGGGAGGTGAGCGCGCCCGTGGCGCTGCTCATGGCGCTGGCGATCTCTTGGAGATCTCTCACCCGAAAATCATCTTCCGCGTCGGGCTGGACGCGCCGGCGCTGACGCAGCAGGTCTTCGATGTCCGTCTTGGTCTGCGCCGTGTCCTCTGCGGCGTCCACCGTGACGTAGATCGTCCCGATGTCGGTGTTGCCGATGAGGCGCCGCTGGGCCATGCGCAGCGGCACCAAGACGAGGTCGTCCTGATCTTGCCCCATGGACGACTGACCCTTCGAGGCCAGGACTCCGATGATCTCGCAGCCGATGCGGTCCACCCGCACGTACTGACCCAGCGCTTCCCCGCCCGGGAAGAGCTGCTTCTCCACGGTGGTGCCGATGACACACAGCGGCTGCCCGGCGGTGACCTCTTGCTCGGTGAAGCTGCGTCCACGCTCCACCTCGTAGCCACGAACCTCGAGGTATTCGTTGGTGGTCCCCGTGATGCTGGTGCGCCAGTTGAGGTTGCCCGCGACCACCAGCGCGCCCTTCTGGACGGTGGGGGCCGCCAGCCGGACGCCCGCCACCTCCTCGCGAATGGCCTCGAGATCCGCGGCCGTGAACGGGGTGGCGACGCTGACCTCCGGGCCGCGGCGATCCGCACCTGGCGACACGATGAGCAGGTTGTCGCCCAGCTTGGAGATGTCGCTCTTGACCTTGGAGGTGGCGCCCTCCCCCAGCGTCACCAGCGCGATGACCGCGCCCACGCCGATCATGATGCCGAGCATGGTGAGGAAGGAGCGCACGGCGTTGCGGCGGATTTGCCGGAGCGCCATCGCCACGATGGCCCAGATCATGCTGCCCCTCCGGCGCTAGAGCTGGGCGGCCCGAAGACCTCTGCGGGGACGCCGTCGCCGATGATGAGGCCGTCTTTGAAGTGGACGCAGCGCGAGGCGAAGGCCGCCATGTCCGGCTCGTGCGTCACCATCACGATGGTGATGCCGCGCTCCTGGTTGAGCTGCACCAAGAGCTGCATGATCTCCGCGCTGCGCCTGGAGTCCAGGTTGCCCGTGGGCTCGTCGGCGAGCAGGAGCGCCGGGGCGCTGGCCAACGCGCGCGCGATGGCCACGCGCTGCTGCTGGCCGCCGCTCAGCTCGCTGGGCACGTGGTGGAGACGATCACCGAGGCCAACCGTCTCCAGCGCCTCGATGGCGCGGCGCTGCCGCTCCGCCGTGGGCACCCTGCGATAGACGAGCGGCAGCTCCACGTTCTCGATGGCGGTGGTGCGCGGCAAGAGGTTGAAGCCCTGGAACACGAAGCCGATGTGCAGGCGCCGCAGCATGGCGCGCTCGTCGGCCGTCATCTCCTCCACCTTCGCGCCGCGGAAGCGGTAGCTACCGGCGCTGGGGACGTCCAGGCAGCCGATGATGTTCATGGAAGTGGACTTGCCAGAGCCGCTGGCGCCCATGATGGCGACGAACTCTCCGGCGCGGATGGTGAGGTCCACGCCGGCCAGCGCGTAGACCAAGGCGTCGCCCTTGCCGTAGACCTTCTTGACGCCGACGAGCTGGATGACGGGCTCCTCCGACGTCACCGCGCCCCCGTGCGCGCCTGGACGATGACCTCCGCGCCCGCCTCGAGGCCTCCCGCGACGAGCTCGGTGAACTTGCCGTCCGTGGGGCCCAGCTCCACCTCCACTCTGCGTGGGGCTCCGTCGAGGAGCTGGTACACGGCGTCCTTCGCGGCCGCGCCTCTCCCGCCGCCCTCCGCGGAAGAGGCCGCGCGCGGGCGGCTCCCTCCGCCCCAGGGGCCGCGAGGGCCGCCCAGCCCAGGGATGGGCAGCCCCCCCCCCGAGCTCGACCGACCGCTCCCGGCCGCCGCGGGGGGCTTGAAGCGCAGCGCCGCGTTGGGCACGAGCAAGACCCCGCTGCGCGAGTCCGTGACGATGCTGGCGGTGGCCGTCATCCCCGGCCGCAGCAGCCGCTCCTCGTTCGACAGGCTGAGCACCGCCTCGTACGTGACGATGGAGCTGCTGGCCTTCGGGAGGTTACGCACGGAGGTGACCTTCGCGGCGAAGGAGCGCCGCGGGTAGGCGTCCACGGTGAAGGTGGCCGCCTGTCCCTCCCGCACCCGCCCCACGTCCGCCTCGTCCACGTCCACCGAGAGCTGCATCTGCGTCAAGTCCCGCGCGATGGTGAACAGCACCGGCGTCTGAAAGCCCGCGGTGACGGTCTGCCCAGCCTCCACGCGCCGAGCGAGCACGATGCCGTCGATGGGGGAGCGGACGACGGCGCGCGCGCGGTTCGTCTCCAGGCTCTTGAGCGAGGCGCGCGCGACGACCGCGGAGGACTGCGCGCTGGCGACGCCGGCGCGCGCGCGATCGTCCGCGGCCTCCGCGGCCTCCAGATCTTGCGGGGAGAGCAGCCCCTTCTCCGCGAGCTGACGCGCGCGCGTGAGCTTCTTGGCGGCCTCGGCGGCGGTGGCCTTCGCGGTCCGCACCGACGCGTTGGCGTTGGTGACGCGCGCGCGCCCCTCCTCCACCTGGGCGTCGAGCTGCTCCGTGTAGATGACGGCGAGCACGTCGTCCTTCTTGACGACGCTGTTGTAGTCCGCCCTCACCTCGGTGATGCGGCCGGTGATCTCCGCGCCCACCTCCACGGTGTCCAGCGCGGTGAGCGTGCCGGTGGCCGCGACCAGCACCTCGAGCTCACCGCGCGTGACGGGCGCGGTGATGAAGCGCGGGCGGGCGGCCTCCTCGGAGCGCTGGCGCGACACCGACCACGCGCCCGCGGCGCCGGCCACGGCGAGCCCGAGCGCGACCCAGGGGAGCCACCGGCGGACACGGCCGCGCGGCGTGAGCCCCAAGGCCTTCTTGATCTCATCTTGTTGTCTGCTCACCTCTGACGCTCCCAAGCAAGGCGACTTCAGCGCCCCGGCCGCGACGTTGGCCGTCACGGCAGCAGCTCGCGTGAAGACACGTGCGAGTGATCCCCAGATACCCCGCAGAGCGGAGCCCTGCAGCACAAAGTTCACTCTGGCGCCATGATGGCG
>WBZO01000255.1_pt1 | contig 127749 bp, 112 predicted proteins | sample 5204261 | NCBI WGS metagenome assembly WBZO01 (sample SAMN12412400, study PRJNA552823) | activated sludge metagenome | isolation source: activated sludge from anammox sidestream of wastewater treatment plant... | place: USA: North Carolina | collected 2017-09 | reverse complement strand
TGAAAATTCAAAATTGAAAATTCAAAATTGAAAATTCAAAATTGAAAATTCAAAATTGAAAATTCAAAATTGAAAATTCAAAATTGAAAATTCAAAATTGAAAATTCAAAATTGAAAATTCAAAATTGAAAATTCAAAATTCAAAATCGAAAATTCAAAATTCAAAATTGAAAATTCAAAATTGAAAATTCAAAATTGAAAATTCAAAATTGAAAATTCAAAATTGAAAATTCAAAATTCAAAATTCAAAATTGAAAATTCAAAATTGAAAATTCAAAATTGAAAATCGAAAATCAAAAATCTCCCCCATCCCCTACCTCCGCCCCCGCGCCATTTCTCGTATCGCCTGCACATTCACCACTTCGGCAATTTCGTATTGCGGCGGCAGCGCATTCGGAATCGGACGCGTGCGCGCCATCGCAGGAAAATAACCCATCCGCCCGTGCAATTCCGCATACAGCGCGACGGCGACAAAATTGAGGGCTGGCGGCAGCACGAGAATTTGTTCCGTCTGCCATTCGTCCGGCGACAGCGCGCACGCGTCCGCCAGCGCGACGATCTGCGGCGCGAGTTCCGCTTGCGTATCAATCTGCGTCTTGATTTCGATGACGCGCGTAATCTCTTGCGCGCTGATCTCTTCGAGCCGCGCGCGTTGCGCGGGCGGGAGAGGGTGGGAAAAGTTGAGAAAGAGCATGTTTGGGTTCTGCATTTATGATTTATGATTTTTGATTTGGGATTTGCGAGACGCGATTGGCAAGAATCAACGAGCGATTTGTCATTCCGAACAGAGTTGCGATGTATTCCATCGCCGGAATCTCGGTTTCACTCTTGCGTGTCATTTCGAACCGGATGGCAACAAAACATTCGCCAATTCCAGTAATTGCGGATACATCGCCTCCACCTTTTGCTTGAGCAGCGCGGCGGGTTTGGGCGACAATTTCATGCCGACATGTGCAATATCATTCCGCAGCTCAATCATCTGTCCCCAAAGTTTACTCAAAGCCTCGACACAAGGCAGCGCTTTGAGCAATTCATCGCATCGCGAAGGTTCGATTGTTCGCGGGGATTTCTTGCGGCGCTCCACCGCGTTATTCAGCGCCCCTTCCACATATTTGCGTCCCTTGTCATAATCAAACATCGGTTCGCCGAATCGCAAGCACAGCGTCGAAACAATCCACTCGCGCGCCAACGTTGCTGCTTGCACGATATGACGCCGCTTGATGTACCACTCGACCATCTGCAATTGACGCTGCAATCCTTCCCGCAAGGACGACTCATCGGTTGGACTCTCTACGGCAAATTGTCCATATTCCTGCGCCACACCCTGCGCGAGAATTTGAAACGGCTTGGCGCGCTGTTGAATTCCCGGCAGCGCTTGGGTGAGCGTATCAGCAAGCTGCGCCGCAGCTTGCATCGCTTCAATCGGGCGCGTGACGCGCAGCGCCAGCGATACTGATTGAATCGCGTCCGCTGCCGTTTTCAGATTTTGCCCCAACGCGCGCGCTGCCATATCATCACGCATTTGAATGCCCGGCGGCATTCCCGCGCGCAGCAGATTCGCCAACGCCTGCCCATCTCCCGTCTCCACAAAACGATTCGTCGCGGTCAACCAATCCAAAAGCGTCACGAACGGCGTCAGATCAAACACCGGCGAATGATTGTTTTCATCACGCGCTTCGAATGCACCATACAACACGCGCTCCACACGAACCTTTTTCGCGGCTTGCAAATATGCCACTGCCAAAAACGCCAGAAAGGGCAGAGACCGAAACGAGTGCGTCACATCAAACGCCACGGTCTCGCCTTCGTCCACCGCATCTGTCAGCGCCTCGAAAATTTCCCACAAGTCCTCTTCTTTGTGACCTTCGGGAATCGAGACAATCGCGTGCTTTACGTTTGCTTCCGACAGTTTATTCTTCAAGTCTGTCAGATTCGGATGTTTTTTCACCGTCGGCGTCGCGCAGATGAGCGTTAGCGCGGGCTGCAAAAAATGCGCCGCCGCGTCGGGAAAGAACCGCGTCGTGTGTTCTTGACCGCGCCACACATAGTTTGTCGTTTGATAATTAGCAATGCCGAGAAACGATATGAGTTTCATTTTGCTTTCATCTCCACCAACACCCACCCCAACGGCGCGAGCGCTTTGGCGACATTGTCCTTGACGCTCACTACCGCGCGGCGCGAGCGTGGAAAGGCGTCGCCTGCTCTGCGTTCACAACTTTTTTCCATCCAACTCTTGACGGCATGTCAACAAAACCTCTTCTGCCACCGGCTGTTCGCGTTTGACCAACGCCTGAAAAAGCGGGTCTTCGATTTGTTTCAACAATGCCGCACCGCTGTCGGACAAGCCCATTTGACCTTGTTCATTGTGCTTGATTTCCTTGTCGCTCATTCGCAGCAAGTATTGCTTGCGCAGTCGTTCCTCGTCCACGTCTCCAAAGGTCTGTTCATCTTGCCCCTTCAAAAAATACAAGAGCGTCTCGGCATCCCACCATTCTTGTCCCTCATCGCGCAGCACGCGCAATACGCGATAATAGTTTTCGTCAAAGGCGGACTTGACCAACGGCACATCATCCAGACGATATATTGCATCATCCAACGTATGCGGGAGCAAATACTTGCGGTCTTGACCGCGCGCAAGAAACGCATAATACATGCGTCCAATCAAACCGCTCAACAACGCCACCTGCATCAACGCCGCGTTCAGCACATTCGTCCCGCCCGTCAAATTCGCCCAGACAAATTTGCCCTGTCCTGAACTTCCATGTCCCAACGCAATCGTCGCAAATGCGATAGCGCGAAAGCACTCGTTATAGTCCTGCACATCTACAGCCCAAACATAAAATTTCCCGCCTTCCAATGACACACCATTTTTCTCGTCGGTCAGGAATTCCTGAATGACCTCAACCACATTTGACGGATTGCGCGGTTTCTCCCAATCTTGGCGCGGTCCAGTGCGCCCGTAACTATTCCAAACAAAATCATCTGCATAACGTTCGCCCCTGGACACTTCGGGCGAACAAAAGACAACGACACTTTCCGCGATTGCGCCTTCGTGCGGAAACTTTTGCGGATGCTCTCTCAAATACGCGAGGGGTGACGTGACCGCGCCCGGTGATGTGCCGACTCCGGCAAAATGAACGATGCCCATCGTGTTTTCCTCATTAATTCACTGTAATCTTTATCCATCCCAACGGAATCTGCCTTTCTCCACTGACAACGATTTTCCTTGATTTTGGGAATGGCTTGATTGGGATTCGTTTGCCCTGTTCATCAGGGACAAATTTGCCCAGATTAAATGCCCAGCGAATATCCTCAAAAACATCATCCGGATACAGGTCATCGGGAGTCTTTGGTCCGAAACCACTCCCCCATGCAAGATGTAACAAGCATTCATTTTTCCTGAGGTTTTTATACCGAACCTCAAGAACATCGCGATACCATTTCGCGAGTGTCGCATGTCCAAACTCTGAATAGAAACGGAACTCGCGCGCCATGTCATCAGCTGCGACTTGATTGCATGCTGCAAGCAATTTTCCGACATTCAATTCTTGGCTAGCAATCGGAAATTTGAGTTCTGCTGCTATTGGGGTCAGCAGAAATGTATTCACACTCATCGAACCACTGAATTTGCCGCCCTGTCCAACAATCTCGGGATTCAGTCGTATATTTTTTGGCGCAAGTGTTTTACTCCGTGTTGTCGAAAGTACCTGTACTGTCGCGATTTCGGTATCCGAATCATCTTCAAATTCGCAATCACCAAATTGAAAACATCGCATAACATCGTGATGCTCGTCAGTGCCAAAGAACGCGTTCTTGAGCTCCTGATTCATCTTTTGACGACATTCTTTAGTGATGCGGTCTTTATCGCCTGGATTCTTCTTGATTTCTTTTCTCCGCCAATCGAGTGTCTTGCGCATTTTTGCTTGAATATCGTCAAGAGCTGTCTGTTGCGATAACAGGCGATAGCGAAGCAATGCACTTCGCACTGCACCTTTTAGCGTAGAGCCGGGCACATAGGGCCAACCATCAACTGTTTGAATAAATGGAAGTATTTCGTTTCCAACATCGCGTCCAGATGGAATTTCCATTGCGACATCAGAAAACCCAATGTGGTTCTGGTCAAGAAACTGGTCCATCCGCTGGTTTTGCTCAACAGCGATTACATATGCATCTGCCAACCGTGAAGATTCCTTTACACGCGCCAACAATTTCTTGGGGTCAATGATAAAGACCGAATTGTTTCGCTTGAAAAAGGACACCCCGCGCAGCTTCTCTCCAGTACCAATATGTAAAGCAGATACGACTTCAATCTGCACCTGATATCGCTCAACAGGTAAAGTCATTCCACACCTCCATTGTCTATGCGCGCAAACACCGGAATCATTAACCCACTCTGCCACACCGCGCCCGCGCCGTTCTCGTTTCCTTTTACAACTTGCGCCAATTTCCCGTACACCTCTTGGCGCGGTGCATCCAACGGAAATATCGAACCCGGCGAAAACATTCGCAGCGGCTCTTTATAAATCGGCGGCGTTTTTGAGCCGTCCGACACGCGCGGGAATTTTTGCTCGCGCTTGCCCCAGACCGTTTTGATTTCATAGCGCAGTGGTTTATGTTCCGCATTCCACTCACCCACATTCGGCACATAGCGCGAAAGCGAGACGATGGCATTTGCATGTTCGCCCGCATCCGGCAGCGCAATGTCAACTTCCAGCGTAATCTCAAAATGCCCTTTGCCCACGCTTCGATTCGCGCCCAGCCCCGTATCGCTCAGGTAACGAAACGCCGCTTCCAGCCACGCGCGCGTCTCTTCTCCATCTGTTGCGACCACACACCACAGACCCGCGCCCGCGCCGAAAAATGTTTCACTCTCGAAAAACAGCATCCCTTCGCCCGTAGAACCCATCACGCGGTCAATCTGATTGTGCTGGACTGCCGCCGTTTTGAACGGTTCCTTCAAGTCTCCGCTCAACCGCTTTTTCTCTTGCGTCGAGAATAGCAAGCCATATTCTGAATTGGTACTCGGACTGTCCAGCCGTTGAAACAATTCCAGCGTCGTCACTCCGCGTTCTACAATTTCGCGGAATACAGATTCGGAAACATAGGCAGCCGATTTCAATTCTTTTTTGTATCGTTCAACCACTGCGGCGACTGCTTTTCCGTCAGGCGCGGACTTGTACTTGCTCGGATTCATTCGGCGTTCTTGGTCAGCCAATTCATTGACTTGCGCGGGTAATAATTCTCCTGTCATCGGACGCGGGTAAAAGCGCACCGTCGCGCCATTGACGCGATAACACGGAAACGTCGCACTGAACGCAAAACGCGGCGGACTGAAATTTTGTAACAGCGCGCCGACATCGGTCAGCCCCAAAACATGCAGCGCCCAACACACTGCGCCAAACAGCGTGTCCGAACCGATTTCAGACGCCAGCGCGCCGCGCGGTTTGAAATAAACAGCATGATATTTCACCCGATTTCACCTCTCTTCCTTTCCGCGCGGCTTAACCTTTGGGTCGCCATGCAATCGTATCAAAATCCTTGACCAACGCGTCGAGACCCCTACCGCCCAAATCAATTCTCGTCTCTGGCGTTCCATCGCGATAAAACTCCAATGAACGCCACGCCGCGTTTAGATTCCGAAACTCAATTTGCCCGTGTCCGCGTGACCCACTGCCGCCCAACGCGCTGTTTTCCAACAATCGCATCGCCGTAAAAAGCGCGCGGAACAATTCGTGGTCGTCCTCACGATACACATCGAGAATCATCTCGAAATCAAATTCCGAACCGGCGGGGACGCGTTCGATGGGACGAGGCATTGCTTCGGAAGTCACACGATCGAGTGAATTCTCGGTTTTGACTTCGGTATAGATACCTTCGCCTAACCACTCATTCCATTTGGCAACCGATGTCCCCATAGTTATAGTTTTGTAGCCAGAGTTAACAAAGGGTATGTAACCTGTTGGGAACGAGTCTCTCACACTCAGGCGCGTAGGTCCGGCTTGTTCGCGCACTTTATCATCTGCGGATGCGGGACCGTACAAACGCGCCAATGCGAATGCATTGACCCATCGCGTTTCTTGTGCCTTATCTGACAGTTTCTCTCGTTCTTGCGCGAGCTCACGGCAATCGTAAGCGACATATTTGTTTTGGTGTTCACCATGAGGCGAAACCAAATCTACACTCCATTCATAAAGCGAACGAAGCTTGCCCTTGAGCGCAGAACCCGGAATATACGGCATCTCCGTCAGCGGGTCTTTGATGACAGGATTGTCCACTCCGCCAATCTCAATCCCTGCAACGCTCCCACCAATGTGTAAACCGGTTACACACATGATTTGTCCACGTAAAAGATATTTACCTCGAAATGATAGGATCTTGGCCATTTCAGTTGCCTCCTTATCTTCTGGAACCAGAAGGGTTGTGGAATTTGTGATACGCCATCACCGCCTCGATAAACTGCATTGCGCGTTCAAAGTCTGCATAGGTCTCAACCTTCTTGCGCAACACCAATTGAAGAACATCATAAAAATCGTCGGGAATCAGTCTCCGTCCTTTGGCATACGCAAGGTCTGGCATCAAAAGCAGTAATTCACTTGACTCGAACGGATCTGTCGCTTTTTTCTTTTCGCCTCGCAGGTCTTGTTTTACTTTTCGCTCAATATCTTTTAGAGCGTGAAAAATCTTTCGCAATTGAGTCGCTCTAAGTTCTTTTTCATCGTAATCAGCGAGTTGGTCTGCGAGACCGCCCAAATCCGCAAAATCCTTGGGTGAAAGGTCCTGCATAGTGCTGAGATTCGATATCCTTGCCTTGACCTTTGGTGCATTATTATTTGCCATTTCCATTCACTCCTTTCGTGTACACAAACTCACATAATTCGCGATGAACGCGAAATGTTCCAGTTTCTTTATTGCATCTTCTTTCAAAAGTTCGTCTCGTCGCGCCTCCTTCAAACGCCGCGTGAGGGCATAATACAAACGCGGCGAGAATAATGGTTTTTCCTCTTTCGTTGCTTTGGACTTTATCTTTTCAGTTCGGGACAAATCGTGTACCAATGTGCGCGGAATTTGCTTGTCCTCTACTTGTGTCTCTAGTTTGCCCGCCAAGTCATAGAGACTCAAGAAACTTGCGCCATCACCTGACCACTTTACCGTCTCCCCAAACGCCGTAATCTGATTGCGCCCCTCATCATTTTTTGGCTGTGTGTTTTTGGCGCGGCTTAATGCCCCTTCCACCAATTCCGCAAAGCGCTGCACCGGATAATGCGGCTTGACCTGAACATAGCCCGCTGAGAGCGTGATATTCGGGTTTTCGCATACATAGCGTGTAAAATCCGCGTACAATGTCTTTGCCAATTCCAGCGTCGCGTCCCAGGGACCGACGACGAACAAATCATCGCCCCCCGAATACATCACATAAAACAAACCATCCACTTGATTCCGCAGCGCACTTGCTTCCTGTCCTTTGGCTGCGCGTTCATTTTGCTTCTCACGCCATTCGACAAAAACCTTTTCGCACATGCGATTGAGCCAACCCGCAAAAAACAAATCCACTGCGCCGCTCAAAGCCGCAATACGCGAAATGGATGCCGATTGAATTCCCAGACTGAAAATCAAGCCCAATCGGTCAACGTCCGCTTTCAAGATGCCGATGCGTTCCGCGCCCGTGCTGCACGCCGCAATTGCGCCAAAGTGGAGCGTATCGCCTTTATTCACAGGGTCAGCGCCTTGCAAATGGATATCTTGTCGAGCAAGCGGCACTGAATTCGCCAGAAAGCGAAACGATTGTCCGATGAACGGCGCGGCATCTTTTGTCCAAAAATCATTCGTCTCATTCAAGCGATAAATGACGCCATGCAATTGTTTCTCGCGCAACCGGCCGCCCAATGTCGAAATACTCTCGCGGCGACACAAAGCAACAGACAAGTCAAACTTGTCGAACCACAAGACGGCTGCATCTTGAGAATTCTCAATTTGTCCTTGCACAAGCGCAATATGCGATGTTCGGGGCAACTCTGCCGATGGCGAGATGCTGGAGACATTCACGACAAACATCCTTTTCATCCAAAGGCGTCACGTGACATACATTGCACGCATGATATTTCTCCCATTTCGGTTCAAAGAAATCCGCGTTCAAATCAGGCAACCATTTCTGCTGCTTGCGTTCAATCAGAATCGTCTCGACATCATCGTACACCTTTTGCATGTTATTGAGGTCAGAAGGTTTAACCTCAACAAATGCCATCCGAACATCCAGTTCGCCATAATATTGCTTCAGTAACCATTCATTGATTTCGCGTTCCAATTCTTGTACACGCGCTTCACACCCAATGGGCGCGAGCAAATCAAAACGTCCGCCGCCGCTGTACAACACATTCGCCGGGGTCACACCCAGTTGCCGCGTCAGCCAATCTACAACCACATCGCCGACCAGCCCCAAGAAAAAGGAACGTCCGCGCAATCGCTTGGCAGCATTTTCGTACACCCCTTCGCCTTCGGCGCGCGTAATGCGAAAAATAAAATTCTGAATCCCTGACCAATCGCCGCGCACCAAAACTGCAACAGGTTTCTCTGCCGCCGTTGTCATCTCTTCCAGACGCTTTTCGTCAAATCCCGCGCGCAAACACGCCGCCAGCGCCGCTGTCACCTTGAGATGGTCATACAGCGAAACGTCCGGCAACGTGCGTTTTTCTGCATCCGCTTGCCACGGCGTAGCCGAAGGCACATAGGACAAATACTTGCGCAAGAACGCCATCAGCGTCACAAAATATGCTTCAAGCGACAATTCATTCCACGCAGGCGATTTCTTCCATGCTTCCAATTCCTGACCCATTTCATCCCACAGCTCGGCATAAACCTTTTCGCCTGCCGCTTCTTGCTCGCTCGGAATTGGAAACAACGCATCGTCAGACAATTCAAATTTCCCGACGCGATAGCGCCACGCTTCAGGGGTCATTACATTGTGGAGCAATTCTACTTTTGCCAGAATTGGCACAAGTCCGGTATCAACAGGTTTGGATTTTAGTTCCGCACCCGTCTCGCGTTCATGCGCGGCGAATGAATCCGCCAAATGAATTATCTTTGCCCACAAGCGCATTTCCTGTTGTTCTACCGGAATGTTTTGGGGTTTGTGATGATAGCGCACCGCTTGCATTTCCCGGCGTAAATGCACCGGCACATACTCGTCAACAAACGTCGCGCTGTCTTCCGCATGTTTGTATCCAATCTCGCGTTTTTCACCCCCTTTGAATTCAACATTTGTCCCAACCCCCGCGCGCTGGCTAAATTTTCCCACATCATGCAGCAGCCCTGCCAGCGCCGCTTGCCATACGCGTTGCGTCAATGCTTGTTCAGTCTCATTCCGATCCATTCTGCGATTCCTTTCCGTCCCCGCGTTCAACGCGCGCTTTTTTTTTGACGCGCCGTTTCCCGGATCAGCTATCATGTCGCGCTCTGTATGTTACCATTTTCAACCGAGCGCTTCAACCGAGAAAACTCTGAACTTGATTCAGAAACTTTTCTGATGCCACACGGCGCAAAGTGTGCTATGCTCTTGCAAACAGCGCGCCCGTTCCGCCGGTTGCCCTATTCTCCGATCAATTGTTTTATTCAAACAGTCCGCGAAATTTTTCGCGCAAAAAATGATAATCCAATCGCGTTTCCGGCAGCACATCCCACTCGTTGCGACAGAGGTCAAGAATCTTGGTCTTGTGTGTATCCACCGTCTTGAGCGAGATATTCAACGCTTCCGCCACCGCCTGCGGCAAAGAACCGCGCGCCAAACGTTCCAACACCTGACGCTGGCGTTCCGTCAACGCAGCCAGAACACGTTCGCAGCGCGCCCGTTCCGCATGATCCAATTGGCGAATTTGCGTATCCAAGACGCGCGCGGCGGACGCGCCCGCCATTTCGCGCAGCGCCGGAAAATAAGAACCCCACGGCACAAAGGGCGCTTGAATCAAACGCACGCCTTCGGCGGGTCCAACATGACGGATGGCGCCCTCATGCGCCCGCGCCCTCAAATCCTCCGGCGTATACAAATGCCACACCCGGTCGCGATGCCCAAACAAAAGCAGCGCCGCGCTCTGCGCCATCAAACCCATCATCCGCCGCCCGCCCGCCACAACCAGGTCCAACGCATGACCCTGTTGTTTCAATTCCGCCAACAACCGGTACATAAATTGCCACGTCGCTTCCGCATCGGCTTCCGTTCGAATATCTTGCAGCGGCGCGCTGGCGTTCCGCACACTCAACACGCGCAGCCGAATCGCTTTATTGGCAAACGCATAATGGTCGCGCGGAAACTCGCTCGCCAGCTGTTCCAACGCCTTGTGCGTGCGCGGCGCTTGCGGCGCTACGTGCACCACAATCACTTGGGCAATCTCTTCGCCCTGCGCCAACAGCCAATCCAACGCCAAGGTTACAACTTGCGACTGTCCGCCCATCGTTGCAACCAAAATACGTAAAGGGTTTGATTCAGACATAATCATTTTGGAGCCCCATGAATTCAAAAACTGCGACGCTGCCCGCCGTCGTTATCGGCGGACCGCCTCATTCCGGTAAATCCGTCCTCGCTTTTAGTTTATCGCGCGCCTTGCGCCTACACGCCATTCCCCATTACGTCCTACGCGCCTATCCCGACGGCGAAGGCGATTGGGCCAATCAAGCCGACCGCGAACTGGTGCGCGCGCTGCGCGTCAAAGGCGCGGGAACGCCCGAATGGGTGCATCATATCACACGCGATTTGGCAGCGCGCCCGCTGCCCCTCATCGTTGACCCCGGCGGCAAACCGACCGCCTGGCAAGAGCCCATCTTTCGCGAATGTACGCACGGCATCTTGCTCTGTCCCGATGACGCATCGCGTCAAGAATGGCGCGCTCGCTTTTACGCGCACGACCTCGTACTGCTCGCCGATTTAAAATCCGACCTGCATGGCGTCAACGCGCTCACAGCCGCGCACGGCATTTTGCGCGGCGTCCTCGCCGGACTCGAACGCGGGCAACACGCCGCGGGCCCCGCCTTTCAAGAATTGGTCGCCTGGCTCGCGCGCCTCTTTGATTATTCCGCCGCAGAACGGCGCGCCCTCCATCTCAATCAAGCGCCCGCAGAACTCGTCGTCGAATTGGAACGCCTCGGCGCGGGTTTGAATGGCTTCGACGCGCAGCAGGAATGGCAGCCCGACGCGCTGCCGCGCGTCTTGGACTATTTACCTTTGGGACAACCTTTGGCGGTGTACGGACGCGGACCCAATTGGCTTTATGCCGCCCTCGCCTGTCACGCGCACCCCAGCGCTTTTTATCAATTCGATTCCCGTCTCGGTTGGCTCGAACCGCCGCCCACAATGCCGCAAGCAAATTTTCAAACCCTGCTCCGGGCAGAATGGCGTTACGCGCCTGACGCGCTCTGCTTGACCTTGCAGCCCGCCAATTCATATCTGGATTACAGCGAAATCGGAACGCTCGCCATCCCGCCATTGCCGCAAACGCCTACGCTCATCCTGAATGGTAAACTGCCCTTGTGGCTCTGGAGCGCTTTGGCGCGCGCGTATCGGCATGTCGCCCGTCTCGCAATTTATCAGCCGCAGTTAGCCGGCGCAATCGTCATTCGTTCCCGCAACCCAAATGAAATCGGCGCGCGTCTTTTGTATGATGCGCGCCGCGCCGCCGACCAAACCTTTTTCAATCTGTAATTATCTTGGCATTTGTCCGCCGCCGATTGCGAGTATAATGGAAACGATATGGCGCATTTACGGGTGCTGATTGCGGATGCCGATAGTTCATTGCGAACGTCGGTGCAGCGCGCGTTGACGCAACAGGGCTATTTTGTCGTTCCCGCTTCGGACGGACGCGAGGCGTTGACGCAGCTTCAAAACAATTCGCTCGACGTCATTGTGGCGGCGATTGATTTGCCCAAACTCGGCGGACTCCAAATCCTGCACGCGGCGCGCGAAAAATCACATCCCCTGCCCGTCATTCTGCTGACCGATTCCGACAAGATCGCGCCCGCGGCGAACGGCGTTCGCGCGGGCGCGTTTGATTATCTCGTCAAACCGTTGGACGACGTGAATCAGTTGGCGATTCTGATTGAACGCGCGGCGGCGCAATCGCCCGCGCCGCTTCAAAAAACGAGCGTGGGCCCGTTCTCTGGCGTCGCGCCGACGGCGGAGAAACCCGCGAACCTGCTCGACATTCTAACCCAAAAGCACGACCTCAACGTTTTGCTGAACGAATACGCGATTGAATTCGCGCGCGCTACGCGCGCCGCCTACGCCTTTGTCCTGCTCCCGCACAGCGACGGACAATTGCATCTGACGGCATCGCACGGTTTCACCGCGCCCGTCGAAGTGGGCCGCACCTACAGCGCGCTGCAAGGCGAAAATTTTGCCGTCCGCATCGCGGCGGCGCGGTCGCTCAAATGGATGCAAACCGAACAGGACGGCGTCAAACAATTTACGCTCGGCATCCCCCTTTTATTTCAACAACGCGTCATGGGCATTGCCATCGCGCACGCCACCGCGCCCGCCGAAACGTTTTCAGCGGCGGCGCTCGCGGCAATCCAAGATTTGACGCATCAAGCCGCGCTCGGCATTGAATTGGCCCGCCTCGCCGCGCGCATCGCGCGTTTGGAACCGCTCGACCCGGTAACGGGTTTGTTCGCCCGCGACCATTTTTTGGACATTGCCGACCGCGATTTTCGCCGCGCCTGGCGTTTTAATCAGACCATGTGCGCCGTCGTAATGGATGTTGACGATTTTGGCAATTTGCATTTAACTCTGGGCCCGCAAGAAACCGACCGCGTGATGCGCCGCGTCGCCACCGTCGTCCGCGAACACGTCCGCAAAGTAGATGTGGTCGGACGCTTGAATCCGCATACCGTCGGTTATTTATTGTGGATGGCAAAAAAAGAACACGGCATGGCAGTGGCGGAACGGCTGCGAACGTTGGTCGCCGAAATTCAGGTCAGTACGCCGGACGATACCTGGCAAGTCACGGCGAGTTTCGGCGTCGCGGCATATCGGAGTACAATCTCTTCCGTGTTTGAATTATTCGGCATCGCCGACCAAGCCCTGCGCGCCGCAAAACGCGCGGGCGGCAATCGCATCGAAGGAGTTTGAGCATGAGCGCTTGGGACAATCCCGCCGAAATGTTGACGCGCGCCGAAACGGCGCGCGCGCTGGGCGATACCGCATTGGCGTATCAGCTGTATGCGCGCGCGAGCGAAATCAATCCGCAAGACGCCAACGCTTGGCGGGGCCGCGCGGAAACGTCCGCCAATCAGGACGAAGCGCTGGTCAGTTACGCGTACGCCAACGCGTTGGCGCCGCAAGACCAAACGCTCAAACAGACGCTCGACGCGTCCGTCGCGCAGCGTTTGACCACATCGAATCCCGCCGACGCGCCGCTGCTGGCGGCAATGGGCCAAGAGTTGGCGGAAGTCGGCTTGGCGACAGAGGCGCAAGCGCTTTTTCGACGCGCCACAACGTTGGATGAAACCGCAACGGATGCGTGGGTTTGGCTCGCGGGTTTGGAACCGGACAAGGACAAGCAAACGGAATATCTGAATCAGGCGCTGGCGTCGAATCCGCGCGATTCGCGCGCACGCGCCGGTTTGCTCGCGCTCAAACCGCCCGCGCCCGCCGCGCCGGTCGCGCCGCCCGCGCGCGCCCAAGAAATCGCCACGGCTTCGCAAGCCCAAGCCGAATCTTCGATGGAACGTTTGCGAAAATTGCGCCAAGCCAGCGCGTCCAATCCGCCCGCCGCGCAGCCCGCGCCCGCCTTTACCGCCCCAACCGCGTCCTCATTCGCGCCCACCGCCGCGCCCGCGCCGGTCGCGCCGCCGCGCGCCGCGAACAATACGATGCGTTATGTTTTGCTCGCGCTGCTCGCGCTCGTCGTACTTTTGGCGTTTGCGGGCATCTTTTTGTTGTTGACGCAATAACGCGTTAAAACTCAGCGCCGACGCTGCGCCGGTCATTTTGAATCGCGTGGGATATGAAAACGGGCGCGCCGTGCGCGCCCGTTTTCACGTTCCAAATAAAAAAGCGGACGCGGTATTCACCGCGCCCGCAAATAAATTGTCTTGCCAAAGGACGGATTATGACGCCTTGGTGACATTTTCAGCCTGTGGGCCCTTGGCGCCATCCACGATTTCAAATTCTACCTTGTCGCCTTCTGCCAGCGCGCGGTAACCATCCATCTGAATCGCGGAAAAGTGGACGAAAACGTCCTTGCCCTGGTCATGCGCGATAAAGCCATAACCTTTGGCGGCATTGAACCACTTGACTGTGCCAACGATTTTCTCTGACATTCTTTCACCTCCTTTCGTTATGGATTAAGGGTATAAGGGGAGCGAGGTCTTGCGGGTGAATATGCGCAATGGGAATAAAAAACGTCACAAACGACAAGGCGCGGACTTGCATCCGTCTTGCGCTGTGACATGAACCGACGCTAAAGAGAGTAACCGATGCGCGCGCAAACCCAAACGACTTGCCCGCGCATGGAACATACGATAACACAACTGCATTCTTGCACGTACCGCCTAACGGGCAACAGAATACCAAAGTTTTTTTTCTGTGTCAAACTGCGTTAAAAAAAAATGAGCGCACGGTGAGAAATGTGGACGTTTGTGGTACAATCGCGGCGTGGCTGACACCCTTTTTACCTTTCCGCTCACAGTTTCGCTGTACGATTTGGATCTGCGCGAAGAGGTTTCCTGCGCCAATCTGTTCCGCTATTTTGAAGAGACCGCCATGCGCGGTTCGGCGCATTTCGGCTTTGATTTGGAATGGTATCGCCGCCACGACCAATTCTGGGTCATTCGCACAATGCAATTGGAACGGGCGTGCGCGCCGCGCTATTTGGACGATTTAGAAATTAGCACGTGGATTTCCGCCCTCGCCCGCGTACGCTCGGACCGCAATTATGTGGCGCGACGGCGGCGCGATGGGCGCATGATGGCGCGCGGCATTGCAAATTGGGTGTATGTGGACGCGCAGCGCCTGACGCCAACGCGCATTCATCCCGAAATTGCCGCCATATTTGACCAACGCGCCGAACCGGCGCTGCCGCCCGTCGGCAAGGTGACGCTGCATCCCCAAACGCCCGCGCGCTTTGAACACACGACCGCGCGCCGCGCGCAATTTTACGAAGCCGATTCAGCGCGTCACACCAACAACGCGATGTATGTGGACTGGCTGGAACAAGCCATCTTTGACGCGCTGCACGCGATGGGTTACGCGCTCGCGTTAGACGGCGACGCGCCGCTGCCGTGGTTTTATCGTCACACGTTGGAATACATGCGTCCGGCTTTGCCCGGCGACGAGGTAACGCTCCACACGCGGCTCGTGCATTGCGGCAAAACTTGCGGCGTCTGGGAGCAATCCTTGACGCACGCGCCGCACGGCGCCGAAATTTTGCGCGCGGTCACGACGACGCTGTGGCGTGATGCGCGCAATCAGCCGATTGCATGGGCGCGCGTGCCGCGCGCGTCTTGATTTTCTCATGCAGAATTCATCCCGCGTTCGTCTGCGCGCGCTACAGTGAGCCGCAGAAAATCGTACGGAGAAAAAAATGCTGCGTCAACTTGCCGTTCTATTTATTTTGTGCGTGAGCGCGTGCGCCGCGCCCACGCCGCTTGCGCCGACAATCGCCCCCACCGCTTCGCCCGCGCCGCTGCCCACAATGGCGCCGGCGGGCGCCACCGTACTGCCTTCGGATTTTGGCAAAACGCGTCCGACGCTTGACGCGAACGCGGCGCCGACTTTGCCCACCGCCGCGCCCGCGACAACGCCGGCGACAGTCGGCGCAGATGCCGCGCTGCGTCCGCAATTCAGCCAAGATTTGGAGCGGCTGCAAAATGAAACGCGCTATTTTATCCAATGGGATGTGAGCGACGACCTCGGCGAAATTCACGGCAGACAGCGCGTCCATTACGTCAATCGCACCGGCAAAACGTTGGACGGCATTTATCTGCGGCTCTTTGCGAACGCGACGCCCGGCGAAGGCGGCATCGAAATTCATCAAATCATGGTCGGCGAACGTCAAGCCGATATAACGTTGTCGCAAAATGATACCGTCGCGCATGTCGCTTGGGGCGAACCGCTTGAACCCGGGCGCGCGTTCGAGGCGACGCTGGATTACACGATCAAAATTCCCAAAGACGCCAAGGGCCGTTACGGCGATTTTACGCAAACCAGTTGGCTCACCACCCTGCCGACGATTTATCCCATCATTCCCGCGTATGACGCGCAGGGCTGGCATCTCGAAACGCCGCCGGAATATGGGGATGTGGTGTACGCCGACAGCAGCGCCTACGATGTCGTCATTGACGCTCCGGCAGAGTATCAGGTGATTGCTTCGGGCGAATTGGTCCAAGAAACGCCGCAGGGGAATCGCATTGCGCGCCGCTTTATCGCCGCGCCGATGCGCGATTTTAACGCGAACCTGACCGACGTTCTGGAAAAAACTTTAGCGGCGGTGGACGATATTACCGTGACCTCGTGGTACAAACCGGAAGACGCCGCGCAAGGCAAACGCGCGCTCGATTGGGCGGTCAACGCGCTACGTGTGTACGAAAAGCGTTTTGGGCCCTATCCCTTTCGTTCGCTGAACGTGGTGGAATCGCCGACGACGGCGGGCGGCATCGAATACCCCGGCGTAGTTACAGTGGCGTCGAATTTGTATCGGGACGCGGGGCAAACTAGTTTTTTTGAATTTGCCACCGCGCACGAAGTGGCGCATCAATGGTTTTATTCCGTCGTCGGCAGCGACCAGGTGAATCACCCTTGGCTGGACGAAGCGCTAGTGCAGTACGCGACCACCGTCTATTTTGAAGACCGTTACGGGTTAGCCGTCGCGGAGCAAATTCGTCGCGATTATTTCGAGGCGCAATACCAAGACGGCAAATCCCAGTACGGCAATCTGCCCGCCGGTTTGCCGGTGGGCGCCTATGATGAAAACGCGTATAGTAAATTTGTGTACGGCAAGGGTCCGCTCTTTTTCCAAGCCGTGCGCGACCAAATCGGCGACGACGCGTTTTTCCGCGCGCTGCAAAATTATTATCGCGAATTCAAATACTTGAACGCGCAGCCGCAAGATTTAATCCATGCCTTTAATCAGGCGAGCGGCCAAGATATCACGCCGTTGTATCTGGCATGGATTGGACAATGAACGAAAAAAAATTCGGGTCGTATGACCCGAATTTTTTTATTGCGACAACGCTTGCTCAATCACCTGTTTGAATTCGTCCGGCGAAGTCAAACCGACCAACGGTTTGCCGTTCACAAAAAAGGTGGGCGTGCTGCTCACGCCAAACTTTTGTCCTTCTTCCGTATCGGCGCGCACGCGGTCAAACGTCGCGTCCGTATTGACGCACGTTTCAAATTTTGGCATGTCCAACCCCAGCTCTTTGCCAAAACCAATCAGCTTGTCCTTGTTGAACGCGCCCTGATTTTCGCCGTTCTGATGCTCGAACAAATAATCGTGATATTCCCAAAATTTCCCTTGATCGGCGGCGCACTCTGACGCAATCGCCGCCCACACCGATTCGTTGCCCAGAAACGCCAAATGTTTGTACACATAGGTCGCCTTGCCGGTGTCCACGTAATTTTTGATTAAATCCGGCGCGACGAGTTGATGGTGGCGTCCGCAAAAGGGGCATTGAAAATCGGCGTACTCGACAATTTGCACCGGGGCGTCCGGATTGCCCAACTGATTCGCCGCGCGGATGGCGAACGCGCTGCGTTCCACCGTCTGGGGGCCCTGCGAACCTTGCCCCTGCTGTCCTTGCGTCTGCAGCGCTTGAATCGCTTCAATCAAACCTTCGCGCGCGGCTTTTTTCACCGTCGCTTCATCCAACGCGGCAACGGGCGGCGGAGCAGGTTTCGCCGTATAGAGCGTCAGCCCATAAAAAATGCCCAAGCCCACCAACACGCCGAGCAAAAACCACGCGGGCGCGATCAACATGCGCCACGCGGGTTGGGACGCGGGCGCGGGCGGCGCGGCGGGAACTGACGCCTCCGAACTGGCTGGCGAAACCATTGGCGTTTCCGTCAATGTCGCCGTTTCTTGATTTACATTTTCCACTTGCGGATTCAACTCTTCAGACATTCACTTTACCTTTCATCCAGCGGCAGCGTTCTGCGATTAAAAAACCGGTCGGGATTCTGACCGGCTTGTTCCTGAAATGGGGCTGAAGGGACTCGAACCCATACGGAGGGACACTCCAGCGGATTTTAAGTCCGCGGCGGCTGCCAATTTCGCCACAGCCCCATTACCCTGCATTTTACGATGCATCCCGTTTTTGTCAATGCCGGCGCTGCAAGTCCGCAAGAGCCCAAGGGTTTCTAAAAACCCTTGGGGTCTTGGCAAAGTTGCGACTTGGACACAGCCCTATTTTTGTCCATGCCGGCGCTAGGATTCAAAAATAATTTGGGCGGTCCCGCCCAAAATGACGCGGGCGTCGTTAAAATCCAAAACGCGCAAATCCAAACGCAGCGCGATGCGTTCGCGCAAATGCCCTTGCCACACCACCGAATCAAAACGTTCGCGGAACGGATATTGGTCGAGGTTCGTAAATTCCGCGCCGCCCGTGCGCGCGCCGACATAACGCACATTCGTTCCGGGAATCACGTCGCCCTGATTCACCGTGTACGATACGGGAATCGTATATTCCGCCGCGCGGTTTGCCGATAGGTTTCCCGCGACGGGCGCGGGTTCTTGCACGATAATCTGAATCGTTCCCGCCAACGTCATGCCCGCTTCGTCGAACGTTACGACGCGCAATTTCAAATCAATCATTGAAAATAAAACCAACGCGCCCGTCCAATTCACCGAATCGGCGGTTGATTTCAACGCTTGCGCGCCGCCGAGTTCCATAATCGCGCGCCCGTCCGGCGCTTTGCCGTAATACGCCAGCGTCGTGCCGGGCAGCGTTTCGCCCGCTTTGAGCTGGAGCGTCACCGGACCTTGGTATGAAATTTGGCGCGACGGGGTCGGCGCGGCGCCGGGCAAAACTTGGCAGCCGCCCAAGCCGACGGTCAGAAAAAGAATTGCAAAAAATACGCGCGGCATCGGAATTCTCCTTTTGCGCGCCAATTCGTTCGCCGCCCGAAAAAAATCGGCGGATTCCGCGCCGCGCCGCAAATTTGAAATTCGCGGTACCCGGCGCAAAGCTTGGCGTACAAAAGGTTCGCTAAATTTAATTGACATGCCCCATGAGCGCGGTTACAATCGCGCGGAATTGGAAGCGGGCATATTGTACGTCGTTGCGACGCCAATCGGAAACTTGGACGATTTGACGCGGCGGGCGCGGCGCACCCTGGACGAGGTTGACGCGGTCGTTTGCGAAGAACGCCGCGCGGGTGCGACGCTGCTCGCGCGCTTGCAGCTTGATAAACCGCTGTGGGAATTTAACGAACATTCGACCGCCGCCGACGCGGAGGCGCTGTGCGAACGTTTGCGCGCGGGCGAAACGCTGGCGTTGATTTCCGATCACGGCACGCCGTTGGTCCAGGACCCCGGCGCCCTTTTGGTGAACGCGGCATTGCGCGCGCAAATCCGCGTGGTCCCCATTCCCGGCGCATCCGCCATTCTCGCGGCGTTGGTCGCCAGCGGCATTTCCGCCGCGCGCTTTCGTTTCGTCGGATTGCCGCCGCCAAAACGCGCGGACCGCGCGCGCGCGTTGGCGGAACTGCGCGCGGCGCGCGAGACCTTGATTTTCATTGACGCGCCGTACCGGCTGAACGCTTTGCTGGACGCGCTGCGCGAAGCGTTTGGCGCGGAACGGCGCGCGTGCGTCGCCTGCAATTTGACCATGCCCGATGAAAATTTCGCGCGCGGCGCGCTATCCGCAATTATCGAGTATTTTAAACATCATCCATTCAAAGGAGAGTTTGTCGTGGTGGTGGAGGGAAACAGCAGACAGGCAAACAAGTTGAGCGGAAAACAGGTAGACAAGTAGCAAGGCAATACGAATGAGGAATTATTCATGAAAGCAGTCATTCTTCTCGCCGGTCTCGGCACACGCTTGCGACCGCACACCTACAGTCGTCCCAAACCGCTAGTCAATGTCGCGGGCAAACCCGTGCTGGGTCACATTCTCGACGGCATGGCGGAAATTCAGTTTCAAGAAATTATTTTCATTGTCGGCTATCTCGGCGACCAAATCGAAAAATATGTGGCGACGCAGTATCCGCATCTCAACGCGCGCTTTGTGGAACAAACCGAAATGCGCGGGCAAGCGCACGCCATCAATCTCGCGCGCGCCTACATTGACCAAGACGCGCTGATTATTTTCGGCGATACGATTTGGGAAACGGATTGGTCGCGTTTGCAGCGCGTAGAATCGGACGGTTTGATTTATTGTCACGAGGTGCCGGACCCGCGCCGCTTTGGCGTCGTCACATTGGAAAACGGTTACGTCACGCGCTTTGTCGAAAAACCGCAAACGCCGATTTCCAATCTCGCCGTCGTCGGCGTTTATTATTTCAAAGCATGGCAAAAAATCATGCAAGCCATTGACGACATTTTGACGCTGGATATTCAAACCAAAGGCGAATACTATCTCGCCGACGCGATGCAGCGCATGATTGAACAGGGCGCGCGGCTGGAAGCGGAACGCATTGCGGTCTGGGAAGATTGCGGCACGCGCGAGGCGCTTTTGCATACCAATCAATATCTTTTGAATAAAAACGGCGTCGCGCCGGTTCTGGCGGAAAATTCGCACATTATTCCGCCGGTGCATGTCGGCGCGGGCGCGCAGATTCGACGCTCGATTATCGGACCCCACGTTTCCATTTCCGAAGGCGCCATCATCGAAGACGCGATTTTGCGCGATTGTATCATCAGCGAAAACGCCGAAGTCAAAAACGCAATGCTCGAATGGTCGCTCGTCGGTTCGGATGCGCGCGTGCGCGGCGCGTTCGAACGCTTGAACGTCGGCGATTCCAGCGAAATTGATTTTTCGGAATAATTACCCAAAAGGTGCAGCCAACATGAGCAAATCCCGCCTCTCTCAAAAAGTAACGTCCATTCCGCCTTCCGGCATCCGCCGTTTTTTCGACATTGCCGCGACGATGAAAGATGTCATTTCGCTCGGCATCGGCGAACCCGATTTTGTCACGCCCGCGCACATTTCGCAAGCGGGCGTCGAATCCATTCAACGCGGCGACACGCATTACACTTCCAACAGCGGAACGATTGAACTGCGCCGCGCGCTGTCGGACAAATTATTTGAAATGTACGGCGTGCGCTATGACGCGGAAAATGAAATTCTCATCACCGTCGGCGTATCCGAGGCGCTGCAATGCGCGATGCTGGCGGTGATTGATCCGGGCGACGAGGTGTTAGTCGTCGAACCGTCTTTTGTGGCGTACAAACCGAGCGTGGTATTGGCGGGCGGAACCGCCGTCGTCGTGCCGACGTTCGTCGAAAATGATTTCCAAGTGACCGCCGAGGAATTGGAAAAACATATCACGCCGCAGACCAAAGCCATTTTCATCGGCTATCCGAACAATCCGACGGGCGCGGTGTTGGGCAAAGAACGTTTGCAGCAAATCGCCGACCTCGCGGAAAAATACGATTTGCTCGTCATCTCGGATGAAATTTACGACCGGCTCGTGTACGGCATCCAACACACGAATTTCGCGTCGCTGCCGCGCATGCAAGAGCGCACGCTTCTGCTCGGCGGTTTTTCCAAAAGTTACGCCATGACCGGCTGGCGCGTCGGTTATGTGTGCGCGAATCCCGAAATTCTCGGCGCGATTCGTAAAGTGCATCAATACGCCATCATGTCCGCGCCGACGATGGCGCAGCACGCGGCGCTGGAAGCGGTTTTGCACGGCGAACAGGACGTGCGCGATATGGTGAACGAATACGATTTGCGCCGTCAAACAATTCTCGCCGGGCTCAATACGATTGGCTTGCCGACGTTTGAGCCGCGCGGCGCGTTTTACGTTTTTCCCGACATTCGCCCGACCGGTTTATCGTCCAATGATTTTTCCGAAAAACTGTTGATGGAGGAACATGTCGCGGCGGTCCCCGGCGACGCGTTCGGCGCAAGCGGCGCGGGCTTTGTCCGCATGTCGTACTGCAATTCGATGGAAAATATCGAAGAGGCGCTGACGCGGATTGAACGGCTGGTGAAAAGCCGGAAATAGGCGCCGCAAGTATGAAATTTCTGACAAAGAATTTTTAGAGGCGTTATGACAGCCCCCATCGCCTTACAGCTCTATACCCTGCGCGCGCAGCTCGCCATCCGGTACGAGACGATTGTTCGCCGCGTCGCCGAAATCGGTTACGTCGGCGTGGAACTCGCGGGCATGTACGGCGAATCGCCGGAATACGCCGCGCGTTTATTCCGCGAACTCGCATTGCAAGTCACGAGCATTCACGCGCCGCTGCCGCTGCTCGAAAATCTGAACCAAGCCATCGCTGTCGCGGAAACGTTCGGCGTGCAGCGCGTCGTCTGCGCGTGGTATCCACCCGAACGGTTTGCCACGCGCGACGCGGTGCGCGACGTGTGTGATGAATTGAATCGCGCGAATGAAATTTTGCGCGCGCGAAAATTGGAACTGCATTATCACAATCACTGGCAAGAGTGCGCCATGCTCGACGGCAAGCCGACGTATCGTCACATGCTTGACATGCTCGACTCGAACATCGGTTTTGAAGTGGATGTGTATTGGGCAAAAACCGCCGGTCTCGATCCCGCGCGCGTCGTCCGAGAATTGGGCAAACGCGCGCCGTTACTGCACATCAAAGACGGACCTGCGACGATGGACGGCGACATGACGGCGGTCGGCGACGGCGTGGTGGACCTGCGCGCGCTGGCGGACGCGAGCCGCGATACGTCGGAATGGTGGATTGTGGAATTGGACCGCTGCGCGACGGACATGCTGCAAGCCGTCGAAAAAAGTTATCTTTATCTCACGCGGCAAGGATTGGCGCATGGGCGGTGAAAAAATTGGCGTCGGCATGATCGGCTGCGGCAATATCAGCGAAATCTATTGCCGGAATTTGCAGACGTTTGAAAACATACACCTTGTCGCGTGCGCGGATTTGGAAATGGCGCACGCCGAAAAACGCGCGGCGCAATTCGGAATCATGGGCTTGAGCGTAGGCGGTTTGCTCGCGCGCGACGATATTGAAATCGTCGTCAATCTGACCGTTCCCGACGCGCATGCAAAAGTGAGCCGCGCGATTTTGAAAGCGGGCAAGCACGTCTATTCCGAAAAACCGTTCGCTACGAAACGACGCGCCGCGAAAAAAATCTTGCGAGCCGCGCGCAAGAAAAAATTGCGCGTCGGCGGCGCGCCCGATACCTTTCTCGGCGGCGCGTGGCAAACCATTCGCAAATTATTGGACGACGGCGCGATTGGCGAACCTGTCGCGGCGACGGCGTTCATGATGGGACACGGTCCCGAAAAATGGCATCCGAATCCGGACTTTTTTTATCAACCGGGCGCGGGTCCGTTGTTCGACATGGGACCGTATTATTTGACCGCGCTCATCCATCTGTTCGGCGCGGTCAAGCGCGTGACTGCGCTCGCGCGCGCGTCCTTTCCCGAACGCATCGCCCAAGACGGACACGCGATTTCCGTGAACACGCCGACGCATGTCGCCGGTTCGCTCGAATTTGCAAACGGCGCGCTCGTCACGCTCGTCACTTCGTTCGACGTATGGCATTCGCAATTGCCGCGCATCGAAATTTACGGCAGCGCCGGTTCCATCGTCGCGCCCGACCCGAACTTTTTCGGCGGCAAAATTTTGCTCCGCGCCGAAAACGATGCCGCATGGCGCGATATGCCCATTGAATTTCCGTACACCGAAAATATGCGCGGGCTCGGCGTCGCGGACATGGCGCGCGGAATTCGCCGCGACGAACCGCACCGCACGTCGGGCGAGATGGCGTACCATGTCGTGGATGTGATGCGCGCGCTGCTGAAATCAGCGGCAGAAGGAAAACAGATTCGCATCAAGAGTAATTGTGAGAGACCCGCGCGTTTTGTTTTGGACGCGGAAAAAGAAGGATAAACGCGGAAATGATCAGGGAGTAGAGATGGACGCGATTGCGCTGGACCCAAATATACGCGGGGAGGAAGGAATAAAGATGCTGCGCGCGTTGCGCGAGTGGTGGCAAACGGGCAAAAACGATGTCGGCGCGCCGCGTCCCGATACGATTTCGCCGCTTCCTGAAAATATCGCGTTGTTGGAGGCGGAAAAAATCGCGCGCGAACGCGAGCCGGGCGATGGGACGAAACAAAAATGGGTATTGGAACAAATTGAGGCGGCTTTGGTGTAAAATGAATCTGGGTCAAATAGGAGGGTTCAACATGGAACAAACCGTAAAGCCAATTCAAGAGCTCGTTCGTGTATTGCCCGAGGAAATTCAACAAGAAGTCGAAGATTTCATCGAGTTTCTCTTGGAACGTCACGGACACAAACCGCGTCGCACATTCAAACTTGATTGGCGTGGCGCGTTGAGCGACATGCGCGACGAATATACGTCTGTGGAGCTTCAACACAAAACGTTAGATTGGTGGGGCGACTGATGTATTTATTGGACACCAACATCCTCATTGAATTTGTGCTTGACCAACAAAGCGCAAATAAAGTAGAGGAATTTCTGCGCGCGATGCCGCCTGAACAAATTTTCTTTACTGAATTTTCCTTATACTCGCTGAGTATGTTATTGGTACGGCGAAAACGTTATGACACGCTCACGCGCATCCTCGATGATTTGTTTGCGCCAGGTGGCATACAAATCATCCATGTTCGTCCAATGGATATAAAAAACATCGCGCGTGTTACAAAGGAACTGAATCTCGACTTTGATGACGCCTATCAATATGTTGTCGCGGAAATCAATAATCTCGAATTGATTAGTTTTGACCATCATTTTGACCAAACGCCGCGCGGCCGCAAAACGCCTGACCAAATTCTCACCCCGCCATAACCCAAATTGCACGCCGCGATATGTTATAATGGCGCCGATGAACAGCGCCGTTCGCACACCATCCCCGGTTGTCTCTTCGCAAAGTATGAATGAATCATTCGTCGGCGAATTTGAACCCGTCATCGGTCTCGAAGTTCACGCCCAAGTTCTGACCCAATCCAAAATGTTTTGCGGCTGTTCGGCGGAAGCGTTCGGCGCGGCGCCGAATACGCATGTCTGTCCCGTATGCATGGGCATGCCCGGCGCGCTGCCCGTCGCCAATCAAGCCGCCGTCGAGGCGACCCTCCTCACCGCGCTCGCGCTGCATTGCTCGATTCCCGAATACGCCAAGTTTGACCGCAAAAATTACATGTATCCCGATTTGATGAAAGGGTATCAAATCTCGCAGTACGATTTGCCGCAATCGCGCAGCGGCTGGTTGGAAATCGAAAGCGCGGGCGCGGTCAAAAAAATTGGGATTCGCCGCGTGCATCTCGAAGAGGACACTGCAAAACTATTTCACGACGGCGCGGGTTCGTCGCTGATTGATATGAATCGCGCGGGCGTGCCGCTCATGGAAATCGTGAGCCAGCCCGATTTACATTCCGCCGAAGATGTGAAACAATATGCCGGCGCGCTGCGCCAAATTTTGCGCTACATCGGCGTCTGTTCGGGCGACATGGAAAAAGGCGCGCTCCGCATCGAACCCAACGTTTCGCTGCGCCCCGTCGGTTCGACAGATTTATCGCAAGCGCGCACCGAAATCAAAAATCTGAATTCGCTCAGCGCCATGTTTCGCGCGGTCGAATTTGAAATCGCGCGCCAAGAAAAAATTTTGCGCGCGGGCGGGCGCGTCCTGCAAGAGACGATGGGCTGGGACGAAGCGCGCGGCGTCACCGTGCCGCAGCGCAGCAAAGAACAAGCGCACGACTATCGCTATTTCCCCGAACCCGATTTGCCGCGTTTGCACGTGACGACGGAATGGGTGGCTGAAATCCGCGCGCGTTTGCCGGAACTGCCCGACGCGAAACGCGCGCGCTATAGGAATGAATTGGGTTTGAGCGCGTACGACGCGGGCGTCTTGAGCGCCGAACGCGCGGTGGCGGATTATTTTGACGACGCGGTTCAAAGCGGCAGCGCGAAAAACGTTTCGCCCAAAGCCATCGCCAATTGGCTCACCGGCGAAATTTTTGCCAATCTGCAAGGCGACATTTCCGCTTTGAAAATTTCACCCGCGCAGCTCGTCGCGTTGATTGCGCGCATCAACGACCAGACCATCAGCGGCACGCAAGCCAAAACGGCGCTGCTCGAAATGATGGCGACGGGCAAGGACGCGGACGCGGTAATTCAAGCCAAAGGGCTCGCCCAGGTGAGCGACCGCGCGCCGCTCGAAGCCGCCGCGCAGCAAGTGTTGGAAAATTTTCCCAAAGAGGTGCAAACGTATTTGGCGGGCAAAGAAACCGTCATGAATTTTCTCGTCGGGCAATTGATGAAAGCGACGCAAGGTCGAGCGAATCCCGCGTTGGCGCGGGAAATCATGACCGAAAAATTAAAGGCGCTTTAATAAACTGCGCCCAACACGCTTGGCTTGGCGCTCGACAGAGCGCGGCGGCTCGAACGTGTTGGGCGCGGCGAAACGATCATGTCGAAAGATAAAAAATCTCCCTATCTAATTGCGCAGGAGCAATTTGACCTCGCCGCCGAGTTTATGGGATTGGAAGAGGACCTGCGCGGCATCTTGCGCGTACCCAAACGCGAACTCACCGTCAACTTTCCCGTCCGCATGGACGACGGCACGGTGCGCGCGTTCACCGGGTATCGCGTGCAGCACAATACGACGCGCGGGCCTGGCAAAGGCGGCATCCGTTACCATCAAGGCGTTACGCTCGACGAAGTGCGCGCGCTCGCAATGTGGATGACGTGGAAATGCGCGGTCGTCAACATTCCTTTTGGCGGCGCCAAAGGCGGCGTCGTCGTGGACCCGACGCCCATGTCCATGCGCGAATTGGAAAATCTCACGCGCCGTTTCGCTACCGAAATTTCGCCGCTCATCGGCGCCGACGGCGACATTCCCGCGCCCGACGTCAATACCAATCAGCAAATCATGGCGTGGCTGATGGATACGATTTCGATGCACAGCGGTCGTCTTGAAAGCGCCATCACCACCGGCAAACCGCTCGGTCTCGGCGGCTCGTTGGGGCGCAGCGACGCCACCGGGCGCGGCGTCAGTTTTTGCGTCGCCCAAGCCGCCAAATTTTTGGGCATGGATTTGAACGACGCGCCGGCGGTCGTGCAAGGATTCGGCAACGTCGGTTCCGTCAGCGCGCTGATGCTGCACGACCTCGGCTGCCGCATCATCGGCATCGGCGATGTGTACGGCGCGATTTACAATCCCAAAGGCATTGACCCGCACGCGCTCGTCAAGCACATGAAAAAGACGCGCACCGTCGCCGATTATCCGGATTGCGAACGCGTGACGAACGATGAATTGTTGGAAATCCAATGCGATGTGCTGGTGCCCGCCGCGTTAGAAGAACAAATCACGGCAGAGAACGCGCCGCGCATCCGTCCCAAAATTCTCGCCGAAGGCGCGAATGGCCCCACGACGCCCGAAGCCGACAAAATTTTGTTCGAGAACAACGTTTTCGTCGTGCCGGATATTTTGTGCAACGCGGGCGGCGTCACCGTTTCGTACTTTGAATGGGTCCAAGATTTACAATCGTTCTTTTGGGACGAAGACGAAATTAACAAACGGCTCAAGCACGTGATGGACTCGTCCTTTCAAGCCGTCAACGAACGCGCGCAGGCGCACAAAATTCCCTTGCGCCTCGCCGCCAATATCCTCGCCATCGAACGCGTGGCGGAAGCGACGCGGCTGCGCGGAATCTATCCCTAAGCGTAAAGTAAAAAGTTAAAAGCTAAAAAGAAATCGCTTTCTACTCGAGCTTTTAACTTTTAGCTTTGATCTTTTTCTCAACGAGGAGAGCGAGCCCATGATGGTTCAAACTTTGAACGAAACAGAAACCAAACCCACTAACCTGTGGGAGATGGCGCAGAGCCAATTTCACCGCGCGGCGGACGCGATGAATCTCGAAGACCGCTTGCGCGTCATTCTCGGCAACGTCAAACGCGAACTTGCCGTCAATTTTCCCGTCAAAATGTCGAACGGGCGCACCCAAGTTTTCACCGGTTATCGCGCGCATCACAACGTCAACATGGGGCCCGCGCGCGGCGGCATCCGTTATCATCCCGACGTAAATCCTGCCCAAGTGCGCGCGTTTGCGATGGTCAATACGTGGCGCGCGGCAGTGGTGAACGTTCCATTCGGCGGCGCGGCAGGCGGCGTCGTCTGCGACCCGCGCGGGCAACGCACCGGACGCGCCATGACCGCGCGCGAATTGGAAAACGTAACGCGGCGCTTTACCACCGAAATTGATTTCATCATCGGACCGCAATCCGATATTCTCGTCCCCGAAGTCAATATCACGCCCGAAATGGTCGCGTGGGTGATGGACACCTATTCGATGCATCACGGACACACGGTGACGGGCGTCGTCACCGGCAAACCGCTTGCCATCGGCGGCAGCGCGCTGCGCGACGAAGCGGGCGGTTTGGGCGTCGAATTGGTCATTGAGCAAGCCGCGCGTTTGAAAAATCTCACACTGCAAAACGCGACCGTAGTGATTCAAGGTTTCGGCAATACGGGCAGCAACGCGGCGCGTTTTTTGCACGACCTCGGCTGCAAAATTATCGCGGTCAGCGACGTCAGCGGCGCCATCGTTTCACCGGCGGGATTGGACCCTTTGCAAGTGGAACGCTACCGCGCGCAAAATGGCGCTCTGCTCGGCTATCCGGATACGGATACCTTGGACGAAAACGCATTGCTCGAACTGCCGTGCGACATTCTGGTGCTGGCGGGTTTGGAAAATCAAATTGACGCGTCCAACGCGCCGCGCATCCGCGCGAAAATGATCGCCGAAGCCGCGAATCTGCCGCTTACGCTGGAAGCCGACGATATTTTGCGCGACCGCGATATTTTCATCATTCCCGACCTGCTCGCGAACGCGTCCAGCTTGATGTTGTCATACTTTGAATGGGTGCAGGATTTACAGTCCTTTTTCTGGACCGAACAAGAGACGCGCGAACGTCTGAGCCGCGTCGTCGTCAACGCGTTCGATAACGTCGTCGCCATGTCCGAACAACACAAGGTGGATTTGCGGACGGCGGCTTTGATGCTCGCCATCGGACGCGCCGCCGAAGCCACGCGTTTGCGCGGCATCTATCCGTAACAAATTTGACACGCCGCGCCGCGCGTGTTAGGATTGCGCGGTCAGATTGCAATCGAAAAACGCGTCGCCGAAATAAACCTTGTACACGCCGACAGCGAGTCGCAGAACGGTGGAACTGCGACGGCGGAGACAATGGCTATCCACTCGGCAGGAACGGCAGCGTTCCAACGCAGCGACGATGAGTCGTCTCGGTTTGCTCCCGTTAGCAAGCATTGGAGGTTTTGACGTCGTGCGTCAAAACGAACAAAGGTGGCACCGCGAGCGAACGCTCGCCCTTTCGAGGGCGAGCGTTTTTATTTGAGGCGGTTACGTCAATCCGAATCATCCATCTCGCGTCATTCCGCGCAGCGCGAGCAAGCGGCGCGGCGCGTTGGGCGTAAAATCCGCAGTTTGAAAACTGCTGGCAAGCGACGCAGCATAGGCGCTTGGCAATCTAAATTTTGAAATCCAAAATTCCACAGGAGGCATCATGAACGACCTGCGGCTCATCCGCGAAAAACCGGATCTCATGCGCGACGCGCTCGCCAAACGCCAAATGGATACGGCGCCCGTCGAACGCCTGCTCGCGTTGGACGAAGAGCGTCGCGCGAAATTGGCGGAACTCGAAAGTTTTCGCGCGCAGCGCAACGCGTTCTCGAAAGAAATCGGGCGCATGAGCGACGCGGCGCAGCGCGAAACGATGAAAGACCAAGTGCGCGCCATCAACATTCAAATTGATTCGCTCGAAACGCTCGTCGGCGAACTGGACGCGCAGCAGCAAGAGGTTTTGTACGAACTGCCCAACTTGCCCGACGCCGACGTGCCAATCGGCAAAGACGACAGCGAAAACGTCGTCATCAAAAACGTCGGCGCGCCGCGCGAATTCGCGTTCACGCCGCAGCCGCATTACGAGCTGGGTCCGAAACTCGGCTATCTCGATTTCGAGCGCGGCGTCAAACTCGCGGGCACGCGGTTTTACGTCACAAACGGGCCCCTCGCCAAATTGCAGCGCGGCTTGATTCAATGGCTGCTCGATCATCACGGCGCGCGCGGCTATCGCGAATTCGGTCTGCCGTTCATGGTCAAAGAAGAGGTGATGCTCGGCGCGGGGCAATTGCCGAAATTCCGCGAAAATTTGTATCACGACGTCGAACGCGACGCGTGGTTCGTGCCGACTGCCGAAGTGCCGCTCACCGGTCTGCACATGGGCGATATATTGGACGGCGCCCAACTCACGTTGAATTACACCGCGTACACGCCGTGCTTTCGCAAAGAAAATCTCGCGGCGGGCAAAGATACGCGCGGCATCAAACGCGGCTTTCAATTCGACAAAGTGGAACTGTACAAATACTGCAAGCCCGAAGATTCGGAAGCGGAATTGGAAAAAATGCGCGCGGACATTGAAAGCGCGTTGACGGCTTTGGAAATTCCGTATCGCGTCAAAGCGCTTTGCACCGGCGATTTAGGATTCGGTTCCGCGAAAACGTACGACCTCGAAGTGTGGGCGCCCGGCATTGGCGAATGGCTCGAAGTTTCGTCGGCATCGAACGTGCGCGATTTCCAAGCGCGGCGCGGCAACATCCGTTTCCGGCGCGAACGCGGCGCCAAACCCGAATTCGTTCACACGCTCAACGGTTCGGGGCTCGGCATCCCGCGCACCATGATTGCAATTATGGAAAATTATCAGCAAGCGGACGGCTGGATAGAGGTCCCGCCCGTATTGCGCGAATACACCAAAACAGACGCCATTCGGTAGGGAACGCTCGCCGCAGCGTTCCGCACACGTAGGGAACGCTCACCGCAGCATTCCCGCGTCGCAGCGTTCCCGCGTCGCAGCGTTCCCATTAATATCCTGTGTCAAACCAAAAATCAGAAATCGTAAATCTAAAATTTGAAACAATGGCGCACGGCGGCGAAGCGATGGCGCGCGACGAAAACGGGCGCGTCGTCTTTGTCCCGTACGCCATTGTCGGCGAAACCGCGCGCGTCGAAATCGTCGAATCGAAACGCGGATTCGCGCGCGGACGCCTCGTCGAATTGTTGGAAACGTCGCCGCAGCGCGTCACGCCGCGCTGTCCGCATTTTCCCCCGTCGCCCGGCGTTCGCCCAACCTCGTATTGCGGCGGCTGTCAATGGCAGCACATCGCTTATGCCGCGCAATTGGAATTCAAAACCCAAATCGTGCGCGACCAATTCGCGCGCGTGGCGAAAATGGACGACGCCAACGTCCTGCCCATCATTCCCGCGCGCAGCGAATGGTTTTATCGCAACAACATGCAATTCAAGTTGGACGAAAACGGCGTGTTGTGTTTGCAAGCGCCCGATTCGCACACGCGCGTTCCCATCAACGAATGTTTCATCATGCAGCCCGCGCTCGGCGAAATGTTGAAAACTTTGGAGCTCGACCCGGAGAGTTTTACGGGCGTGACGCTGCGCGTCGGCGCAAACGCCGACGAGCGCTTGATCGTTCTCGAATCCGACGACCCGGAAATTCCCGAAATCGAAACCGACGACCCGGTTTCCATCGCGTTTGTCTGCGACGACGTGAGCGTGCCGTTGATCGGCAAACAATTTCTCGCCGAGCGCGTCGGCGCGCGCGTGTTTGAAATCGCGCCCAACGCGTTTTTTCAGGTGAATACGGCGATGGCGGCGGAATTGCTGCGGCTGACGGAAAAAATTCTCGCGCCGCGCGCCGACGACGTTCTGCTCGACGCGTACGGCGGCGTAGGTTTGTTCGGCTTGACGCTCGCGCCGCGCGTCGCGCGCGTCATTGAAATCGAAGAAAATCCGTACGCGCTCGCAAACGCCCAAACCAACGCGGCAGATTTGCAAAATGTCGAATTTCATTTGGGGCGCGTCGAACGCGTTTTGCCGACGCTTGAAGCGAAAATTGATTTGGCAGTCGTGGACCCGCCGCGCGCCGGCATGGAGCGTTTCGCGTTGGACGCGCTGGCGGAAAAACAGCCGCGCGTCATCGCGTACGTTTCCTGCGATCCCGCGACATTGGCGCGCGACGCCGCGCGCTTGACGCCGCGCGGTTACGTCCTCGAATCCGTGCAGCCGGTGGACCTCTTTCCGCAAACCTATCACATTGAATGTGTGGCGGCGTTTCGCCGCGCGGCGGTTTGACCACGACGCGCAAGCGGCATAAAATCTTGACATGCCGCCCAAACGGAATGAACGAGCGGGACGGAACTTTTAGGCGCGCCGCTGCCGCGCGCGAGGAACGACGGCGACGCAAATTATTGATGGAATTAAAATGAACGCACAAGACGTATTGAAACGCTATGCGGCGGGCGAACGCGATTTTTCTAACGCCGATTTGCACGGCATGAATTTCGTCGAAGCCAAACTGCGCGGCATTATTTTGCGCGGCGCCAATTTGGAAAAAATCAATTTCAGTTGGGCGAATCTCGAAGGCGCCAATTTCGAGGGCGCGAACCTCAAAGGCGCCAATTTACATTCGGCGCATCTGCATCAAGCCAATCTGCAAAACGCGGATTTGGCGGAAGCCAAAATGAAAACGTGCGGCTTGCGCGAAGCGAATCTCGAAAACGCGAATCTGCGCGGCGCGGTGCTGGTCGGCGCCAAATTACAAAACGCGAATTTGCAAAACGCGAACTTGTCGAAAACGCATCTCGACGGCGCGGATTTCACCGACGCGAACACTCTGGGCGCGGACGTAACTTTTACGGAAACGACCAACACGGTCGGTTTGGTCATGTCCAAAGATCAGGTTTCGCTCAAACGCATTGACCGTTCCAGCCCGTAACGCCTCGCGTCAGGAGAGAATCATTATGAGCGTTGCAATTTCCGCCACCGAACCGTTTGCGGCAACGGATGAAATCCTATATCCCGAATCGGACGGTCAACCCATGGGCGAAACGCAAATTCACATTCTGGCAATGATGTATCTTTTGAACGCGCTGTCCTACTATTTTCGCAATGCGCCCGACGTGTACGTTTCTTCCGATATGTTGATGTATTACGAGGAAGGCAATCCCACACGCTTTGTCGTGCCGGACGTTTTTCTGGTCAAAGGTCTCGATAAAAAAATTCGCCGCACGTTCAAATTGTGGCAAGAGCGCGTTCCCTCGGTCATTTTTGAAATCACCTCCAAAGGCACACGCTTTGACGACCTCGCCGGCAAACGCGGTTTGTATCAAATGTTGGGCGTGCGCGAATACTTTTTGTTCGACCCGTTGGACGAATATCTCCAGCCGCGCTTGCAAGGTTTTCGACTGCGCGGCGCGTCGTACGAACCGCTCGCGGCGGATGCGGCGGGAAATCTATTCAGCGCTGAAATGCAGGTCTGGCTCACGCCCGATGGAACGCTGCTGCGCGTAATGGATCCGCAGACGCGAACCATCGTACCAACCTTTGACGAGGCGATGGAGGAGCGTGAGACGCAAAGCAAACGCGCGCAAGCCGAAGCCGAACGCGCGGCGCGCGCGGAACAAGAGCTCGCGCGCCTGCGCGCCGAATTGGATGCCCGGCGCGGAAAACCGAATGATTAACTCACTTGGCGTCAGCCGTCATTGCAAGCCGTCTTTGCCAGAACTCTCTGCGCGTGGCGCGAACGCTTGAATCAAACAATCCGCGCGGCAAATTCTGCCGCGCGGATTTTATTGTGCGAACCGCGTCAAAAGTTCGCGCGCGCCAATCGCTGCGCGCCCGCGATGACTGACGCGATTTTTTTCTTGCGCCGAAAATTCCGCCAAATGTCTGTCGCCGCCGCGCACGATGAAAATCGGATCATAGCCGAAACCGTTCGTCCCGCGCGCCTCAAATGCAATCGCGCCTTCGCACGTCCCCTCGCTCGTCCACGTCCCGCCTGCGGGATTCGCCAGCGCAATGACGCAGCGAAAACGCGCGGCGCGTTTTGCACGCGGAATCGCGCGCATCTTTTCCAACAGATAGACATTGCGTTCCGCGTCGCTTTTATTTTCCCCGGCGTAACGTTTGGAATAGACGCCCGGCGCGCCGTCCAACGCGTCCACTTCCAAACCGGAATCGTCCGCCAGCGCGAGCAAGCCGCTTTGCGCGGCGTACGTCAGCGCTTTGAGCCGCGCGTTTTCCGCCAACGTCGCGCCCGTTTCCGCCACATCGTCGCGGATGCCCATATCGTCCAGCGTGACCAATTCAAAAGGCAGTCCGTTCAAAATTTCCGCATATTCGCTTATTTTGCCGCGATTGTGCGTCGCAATCAACAGTTTTTGCATTTGTACTCCCGCGCGCTCGCAATTTTGTATTTTCTCCAACCTTCGCTAAAATCCCTGCGCCATTTTACACCAAAGGAACTTATGGATTTAGAACGCGGCTTTTCGCTGGTTGAATTTTTGCTATTCGTCGTACTCGGGGTGCTGTTGATTTGGCTCGCCACCCTCGAGTTTCGGCTGATGCGTTTGACCAAAACTCTCCGTATGCTTTTTAGCGGACGCACGGGCGCGGATTTGGAAGCGGTCTTGCGCGAATACATGGAACGCATGGACCGCGCCGACGAAACGATTCAGGCGTTCAACGCGCGCGCGGCGGACCTGGAACGCAAAGCGCCGTACAATGTCTCGCATGTCGGCGTCGTGCGTTTCAATCCTTTTGCGGACAAGGGCAGCGACCAAAGTTTTGCCGTCGCGCTGTTGGACGATCACGGCGACGGCGTCGTATTCACCGGCTTGCACTCGCGCACCGACGTCCGCGTGTACGCCAAACCGATTGTCGGCGGCGTGTCTTCGTATCCCTTGACGAACGAAGAGAGCGAAGCCATCAACCGCGCCAACACGCACATCGAGCGCACGACCCCGCTCAAATAAACGATCACGTTCAACGGCTTTGGTGCATGAATATTTTTTGACCCACTTCGATTGCAAAAAGACGGGCAATGTTGCATTTTCATCCTACTGACGCCCAAAATTTGGTCAGAACTAGGGAGCGCATCAGCAAAAAGCCGAATCATGCACCAAAGCCACGCTCAACTATAGAAAGTGTGTAGTAATGATAAACTATGCGGTATGGAATTTCCAATCACCGACCTGCTCAGCCCGGCTGAAAGCACGCAATGGATCCTGCACCACTTTCATTCGCAGGGTTTAATTTGTCCGAACTGCGGTGTGCCAGCGACAAACGCATTTATCTTTCGCAAGACCAAGAAAAGTCAGTTGACCGCCTATCGCTGCCACGTGTGCAACACTGCCTACAATCTCTATAGCGGCACGATTTTTCAACAACGGCATTTCACGCCTCAACAGGTGGGTGTTGTTCATGCGCGTCGTGTCGAAAGGCGAAGCCTCCATCACCTTGGCGGCAGAGTTGAAAATAAATCCACAAACCATCTTGGATCTGCGGCGCGATTTACAAGACAGTGCGCGTTGCCTACAACCGAATACCCCGCTTGCCGATGAGCATACTGAAACGGATGAAATGTTTCAGAATGCGGGAAAAAAGGCGAAGAACATCACGATCCTTTGGATCCACCACGTTATCGTGCAAATAGTCAGCGTGGGCGCGGGACGTATGCCAATAACCGCCCACTGATTGTTGGCACGGTTGGAAGTGAAAGCGGTCAAGTTCGTTTGCGCGTCGTTCCGAACACGACCGACGAAATCCTGGAGGCGCATGTCCATCAGTTCACACACCGCGAAGCGATTGTTTATACCGACGAAGCCAATGGGTATCATCATATCATCCGCACGCATGCCACGGTCGCACACGGCATCCATGAATATGCGCGTGATGATGATGGTGACGGGATTCGCAAAGTGCCTTGCAAAACGGCAGCAGGCATGTGGACGGACGCACGAAATTTCCTGCGTCCGTTCAAAGGTGTGTACAAGAAATATTTGGCGGGCTATCTGGCCATCTGCGAATTTCGGCGGAATCTCAAACGTATTTCGCTAGCATTCATTTCAGCGCTTGTGACCTTTCACACTTTCCGCATTTGAGCGAATTGTTTTTTTGGAGGACGAGGATGTCTGAACATGATCAAATCCACATTGAATGTGAACACCTTGAAACCCGTTTGAGTCAACTGCGAAGTGACTTTAAGAACGTGACGGCAGCGCTGCGAACTGTGCAGCAACAGATGTCGAGTCCCGGCATTCCTCCGCCTGACGGATTGGCAGAGCAAATTCAAAACGCGGCAGAAAACTTTGAGCGGCTGCGCGATGCCTATCTTGATTGCATGCGCCGGTTAAATATGCCGACAACTGGTTCTATTAAATCGCTCAATGACCTCAAGAGTTTACTCCCCAAAATCAAAGAAGCCATCACGCGCGCGCAGGACCACACCCAACGTGACAAAGCGCTCGCAATGCTCGCGCGGGTTGCATTGTTACGGTTACGCGCGGAAGAATCGTCAACAGTATTGGACGCGGCGAAACAAAACGCCGAAAAGCTTTCACATAACATCCGTCTGGCAGACAGCGAGCAAGCGGTTGACTCTTTGACTAAAGAATTATCTAATTTTGATTTATTGCTATCGTTTGTTCAAGATAGGGAAACGCTGCCCGATGATGTTTATTCGCAAATCGAAGATCAATTGACTGCCGTATTTGGCAGACCGCTAGTAACGCTCGTCACTCGCGGAAAAATCACGCTGCTGGAAAATATCGGCGTTGAATCCGGAGTCCGGACAGACATGGGCACGGACAAATCAATCCCCACCGCGCCTACCGTTAAAAACACCGCTGTCTTCGAACAGCTGCCCCCTCAAATCGGTCAATTGAACACATCCACAAGTACAGATATCGGAAACGCAGCGGTCGAAACCCAAGGGATTGAAGGCGAATACGCCACGGATGTCACAGTCGCAGAATCAGCAATTGAATCAGTCAATATCACGGCGCCGGGCACAATGGAGACAGCCCCGATTTCAACCCAAGTAATCGTGCCAAATACTGTTCCTGCCGAGAAACCGGCAGCATTTCCAATTGCGCGATCACAAACAGGGTCGCCCGCTGAAAACCAAGAATCCAAAATCCTCGCCGCGCTAACCGAGCCAACATTAACGCTGCCTGCCGGCAAGACCGCGCGCGAAGTCGCGCAGACAATTCAAGCGCTCGCGCCGGAACGACGCATAACGGCCTCGCGCGAATTGGTGTGGGCATTGTTATCTGAAAGCAACACTGGCTTGGCTTTTGCGCTTGATTCAGTTTTGGCAGGGGTATCCAGTTCAAATGTCACCCCTCCTTGGCTATTGCGCGTAGTGGCATTGAGCCGCCATGTACAAACCGACGCCAGTGAAATCTCTTTTGATATTGCACAGGCGTTGCTGCACTATAACTCGGAATTGGACCGCGAGAGTCAGAATGATTACGAACTTGCCGAGCAACTTTTACTGGCAGGGGCGCTTTTGCTGCCCGCGCTCTTTTCACCAAGCACAGGCGCGGCGACACTGTTGGACAACATGCATTCGCGTGAAGGGCTTACACATTTCTATGGTTATGCCCAAGAAATTGCGCGCGTCGGCGAACACATTCGTGGGTTGGATGTGTATGCGCTCCATCAAATCAAAGACCATACCGCGTGGCAGACCCAAGTGGAAGAGCTACAAAAGCGGACCAAAGCGTGGTATGCGCAAGCGCAGGGTATGACCATGACATATGCGCCAACAACTAAAATTTGGCGCAAGTGGCTGGAACCCAGTTATCCGATTCATGTGCTTTTAGCGCCAATTCTGGAAAACAATCTCGCCGCCATCCCTCAAGCAAAGGAAATGCTCAAACGTCTGTACAAGGATGGCGGAATTCAGACCGAAGTCAATTATACAGACAAGAAAATTCTGAAACGCCAAGGTCCCACAATTCTTCCGAACGCGTTATCTCAAATGAGCAGGCGCACGCGAGAAGCCGGGACACTCTTGGATGGATGGATCTCGCTGCAAAGTTCTCCTTTTGCGCAGGATCGGGGTTTTCTGCATGAGCAGGCGGAGCAATTGCGGAAATCAATCCTGCAAAAATCCGCCCCGGTTTTGGAAGAACTAGCAGAGTTTGCGCGACGTAATTCCAATCTTCCAATTGCAGCGGCTGTCACCCAATGCAAGAACGCGGTTGAGCGCATCGGCAAATTATTTTCATCTGGCGCCGGTGGGGATTCCAACGTCGCGGAACCCAAATATCTTTTGGGCGGTGAATTGATTCTTGTTCCAGATTTGCAGCTGGACCAAAATTGGGACATTGTTGTGGATAGCCGCACCCTTGATTCCCTCATCGAGTTCATTGCGCGCGGAAATACGAATATCCACACCGCATATCAGCAACATGCGCAGCGTCGTGACCACATTGCCACTGCCCGTCTGATTGAATATTCGCGTCTGCTGCCGGGAAATAATGCGGCGGTTGAAAGTCTGAGCCAAAACCGCAGTCGCGATTTGAAAGCATGTCAAGAGGCGTTAGTACGGACTGCGCGTGCCACACTCAAAGAGATTGATGACGCTGTGGCGCTTGGTTTACTGCCGGAGCAAGACCAGCTCGAAATGGTTGCCAAGGTACAGCTTGTCGAACTGAACGCCAGCCAGACCGAAAGTTTTGAAGCCAAACACTTGCAGTTGGACAAAGTAAAGCAGGAAATTGAATTAAAACGGCAGGATGAGGTCCGGGCAGTCAGAAACCGTCTCGAACAGCTGGATTCGCCGCCCACGCTAAAAGATGCCGCGCGGATTCGCGCTGTGATTGAACACGGTGATGTGCTTACGGCAAATGAATACATTGATCTTGTGTCCAAAAGAGAAGCTCTTCCAGACGTCGAAGCAGAACAGGATGCGTTTAGCGCCTTTTTCCCTGATACCTTGCTTGCGATTGAAGATTATCTTGAAGGACGCGGAGGCTATTCTCAGGGCAAGCCCGATCTGGGCATGGTTGTGCAAAATCTTAGGCGATATGCGAAACGCGACCTCAAACAGTATTCAATTGGCCCCATTAGCATGCGCAGCGCCGGAGGTACACAAGCGGCTTCAGCTGCAGAGATGCTGGAAGCGTGGTTGACTTTGAAGCGCACCAAGAAATTGAGCGTTTCTCTCATGGAAACCATTTTGCGCGGACTTGGTTTCAACCCCAAGGAAAAAGGCATTCATTTCGAGCAAATCGGCGGGCGCATGTGTGCAAATGTCGAGATGGAAATTTTGCGCGACCGTCGCCGCTGCCCGCTCCCGATGTTTGGTTCCGATGCCAACGGACATTATCGAGTTTTGGTTGTGACCAAACGCCCTGCGGTTGAGGATATATTGAATGATGTATCTGAAGTGAGTCATGGCGCGCCGATCATTGTCTTGCATCTGGGACGGATGACAGAGCAGCGCAGGCGAGAGTTGGCCGAACAATGCCGTCTACGCCGCAAAACTTTTGTTGTGATTGATGATGCCCTGTTCCTCTATCTGTGCGGTGAACATGGATCCCGCTTACCGGTAATGTTTTTTAACACCCTTCCATTCACATATGCCGAACCGTTCACCAGCACAGCGGGAATTGTTTCGCCCGAGATGTTCTACGGGCGCGAGCGTGAGCGCTTTTCAGTCTTGGATCCGCGCGGGTCGTGTTTTATTTTTGGCGGTAGACAGCTGGGTAAGACTGCGCTTTTACGAGACATTGAACGAACCGCGCATGCCCCCGAACGCGGGCGTTTGGTATTTTGGCTCGACCTAAAAGTAGAAGGCATTGGATACGATCGTACGCCAGACGAATTGTGGACGCTTTTGGTCCGAGAACTCAAAAACAAAAAAGCCCAAGTTCTGCCCGACAATTTGCCTCCAAACACAGGAGAAGACAGAGTCATTCAACTGATACAGACTTGGCTTATGCAGGACCCCAAACGTTCGATCATCTTTTTGTTGGATGAAGCAGACCGTTTTCTGGAATCAGATAGTCGCAATGAATTTGTACGAACGGCCCGGCTCAAAGGTTTGATGGACCGGACAGACCGTCGTTTCAAGGTGGTATTCGCCGGTTTGCACAATGTTCAACGAACGACGCGCCTTACCAACAACCCTTTGGCGCATTATGGCGACCCAATTCGTATTGGCCCATTGCTAGATAACGGCGAATTTCGCCAGGCACGCGCGCTGGTGACGGAACCATTCCGCGTGTTGGGATATCGGTTCGAATCTACGGACCTCGTTACACGGATTCTCTCGCAAACCAATTATTATCCCAGTTTGATTCAACTGTTTTGCAAACAACTCCTCACGCATGTCAGCGATTCAAATCGTGTGCCGTTTGATTCGCGTTCAACACCGCCCTATACGATTACGGCAACACATGTGGAAGATGCGTACAAGAATCAAGATCTGCGCCATAACATTCGTGACCGTTTTATGCTCACGCTGAATCTTGACCAGCGCTATCGCGTCATTGCCTTTGCGATTGCGCTATATAGTTTGTCCGTGGATCCCGCCCGAGTCGAGGATGGCTTCGAGGATTCTTGGATTCTAAGTCAGGTTCTTACGTGGTGGCCCGATGGTTTCCGCGAAGGAACTTCGGTGGAGGCATTTCGCTCTCTGTTGGATGAAATGGTGGGTTTGGGAGTGCTTCGCACGACACCCGCAGGACACTATGCACTCCGCAGTCCAAACGTGATTGCACTCCTTGGCACGAAACCAGAAATCGAAAGCGAGTTGATGTCGAACGCCGACCGCGAAGCGCCTCCGGAATATGAACCGGCTTCTTTCCGTATGGCGTATCGCAATGGCGACCGTCGCATAGATTCCCGCCGAAGTCCGCTAACGGCCCAGCAAGAGGCGATATTGCGTGACATGATAAATGGAATCTCGGTAATTTATGGAAATGAAGCGGCCGGCGTGGCAGAGCTGAAACCGTTCCTGTCAGTAGCGATGGGGACAGCTTATTTCGATTATATCGACGACAAGACCACCTTGACAGAATTTGAAAATCGTCTAGCAGGGCTAACAGAACGGGCAGCCGATGGTGTAACCCTCGTTCTTGTTTCGGCCGGGACAGACTGGAATTGGAATTGGGTCGAAGCGGCAATGGCACGCATCGAACGCCTCACTTCAAAAAAATCTTTTGTTCGTATCGCGTTTATTGCCGACGCCGAACATACTTGGGACCTAATTGATAGCGTTCCCAAAGAACTGAATGGCAAGTTCTCAAATATCAGTCTGCGCCCCTGGCACGATAGTGCAGTCCGACAATGGTTCATTGACCATAATTGGACAATTGACAAAGATGGTCGTGAAAAGTTATATGACATCACAGGGAATTGGCCCATGTTGCTGCAAAAATTCTATGAACGGGTACATCCAGAACCTGACAAATGGGCCACGGCGCTTGATGCTCTGAACAATTCAATCGACGAACGCATTAATTCGATTCAATTTGCGAGAGCGTTCGGATTGAATGCGAGATTACGCTTGTCAATTTTCCAAGTGCTTTGCAGTTATGGTAAGGCAGAGCTCGATGAGATATTGGTATTATGTAGCGATACTGATCCCGCAATAGTGCAACGTGTACTGAATTGGGCGGAGAAATTAAATTTGGCGCATCCGGTCGCGAATAATTCTTGGGAGCCAAACCTGCTGGTCAGCCGCATTGCGCTAAGCATTTCGAGGTAAAGATTATGCTGACAACGCTGTGGCAATTACCAGGGCCGTCTCGTTTCGTCGAAAATGTTGTGGCAGATTTACAAGATGGGTGCAGTGTGGTTTTGTGTTTGCCCGAAACGGCTCCAAACGGTCTGGCAAATGCGTTGCGCGCCCAACTCCGAGCCGATGGTACACCCCACTGGTCAACAATAGACCTCACCAGTGTGACCGAGAAACCACTAACCTATCTATTGCAACGATTTTCGGAAGACCTTGACCCATCCGAACTGCATTCGATTCCAACCTTGTTGGCTTTGGAATCGTTTGCCGGACGGATTCTCTGGATAACAGGTATATCCGATGAACATTGGAGTGAATGGCGTTTGTTCTTGGAAGAATATGATCATGCAAGTAGAACGCAAAGCCTTCTGACACGCACTATCTTTTGCGTCCCATTGGTTGGGAAACTTGCGTTGACTCCGCCTGTCCCAGACATTTGTTTGAATGTACACCGATGGGAGAACGTGCTGGATTCGTACGATATGATGATGTACGTGGCTAATCTGTTACGTGAAAAAGAGGTGTCAGGGCTGAAGCGACGATATGCCGTCTCAATTATTTCGAGACTTGCGCTTTGGGATGTTGGAATTGCAGAAAAACTTGCCGGGCAGGATATTCAAGACTTGTTCAATCCAAGCCCCGCGTTGTATGAGATCGCTGCCATGCGCGGGTGGGAGTGGGAAGAATCTCGCGTTCCTGCAATCGCGTGGGCGCAAGGTAAACAAGATACCTTCGAGTCACGGTCCGAGTTGAATTCCGCCTACGCTATTCTGGGTTCAACTGCAATGTTCGTTCAAAAACGCATCTGGGATGCCCAAGTTGGTGTAATGCTTCCCTTTGTGGAAGAGCAACGGCGTGAGATACTTGCGCGTGTCAAACCATTTCTTACAATACCTTTTATAACGCGCAATCGAGAAAGCATCACTGATTATCGAGACCTTGAAATTGGACACATTGAATCACAGCTTAGACTTTTACCCGATTTTGAGGACAATGAACTACGCCGGCGTGTTTCCACACTTCGTGAAATTCGAAATTGTCTGTCGCACCTAGACCCTCTGTCCGTGCAGTTATTGGAACGCGACGAGATTTGGAATTGCAACGAAGAATAGATTCGATTCGGTTCAACGGATAGAGTTCCCAAATAAAAGTCGCAGGATGGAGACCTGACACCTAGATTTTACCCAAATTAACAAACATTCGCTCAAATGCAAAAAGTGTGAAAGGTCACGAGTACTGGAATGAATGCTGGCGAAATACGCTTGAGATTTCGCCGAAACTCGCAGATGGCCAGATAACCCGCCAAATATTTCTTGTGCACACATTTGAACGGGCGTAGGAAATTTAGTACATCGGGACACATGCTTTCTGCTGTATTGCAATGCACTTCGCGAATCCCGTCGCCATCATCATCACGCGCATATTCATGGCTTGTTGGGGCGTGAAATGCCGTCGTTGAAAAATCGTGCCGCTATAAAGATTGTAGGTGATGTTGCACACGCGGCAGCGATAGACGGTCAACTGACTTTTCTTGTCTTGCGAAAGATAAACGCGTTTGTCGTTGGCACACCGCAGTTCGGACAAATTAAACCCTACGAATAAAAGTGGTGCAGGATCCATTGCGTGCTTTCAGTCGGGCCGAGTAGGTCGGGGTGCATTTCACTTTGGGGGCAAGCCTTTGACAGACAGTTAGAACCTTGACATAAGAAAGCGAATTCGCCACATCATTTGACACGAATCGCGGAAACCTAACTTGTGCAAAAAACTCGCCCCAAGAATGAAATGCACCCGAGTAGGTCGGTGATTGGAAATTCCATGCCGCATAGTTTATCATTACTACACACTTTCTATAGTTGAGCGAACGATTCCACCTGCCACCCCCGGTCAAATTTTTTCGCGCTTGCGACATCGGCAGCCGCGTCAATTTTCGCAAGCTTTGCGGCGCGGCGCGAGTTTGGATTCATCCGCAATCCGTCACAAAAAAAAGAGAGCGAATCTCGCTCTCTTTTTGCTTTACCTACTTTTTGGGCATCGTAACGCCCATCTGTCCAATGATGCCGAGCATCCCGCCGTCCGGCACACGTTCCACATTCCATTCAGCCAATTTGCCATTCCGCACCGTAACCTCGACATGTTCGATGGGATTCGCAATCTGATTGCCCGTCGGCGCCACGTGGGGAATGCCGGGAATCGGCAAATTAAACTCGCCCGTGTGCGTTCCGGTAATTTTTACCGTGCCGCTTGTGTGCGCGCCGTTCGATTTACTCGGCGCATAGTTCAATCGCAAATCGGGCATTGCCGCCGCGAGACCGCGATGGATGCCGAGCCATTCGTCTCCCGAAATCGGCTGCGGCACCGCGCCGCTGAATTTGAAATCGTCCGCCAACAGCGCGCGCGCCCCTTTCCAATCTTGCGCCTCAATCGCGGCGACAACCTGATTTACCACCTTTGTCGAAGCGTCCAACGCGACCGCGTCCGGAGCGGGTTCGAGAAAATTGATTTCGGGCGCCGCAACCACGCCCGCGCGCTGCATCGCCGTGCGGACTTCGGGCAAAGCCGTATACTCGTGCGCGCCAGCCGCTTTGCGAAAATTCATCTCGATAAAGACCTCATTGGGGTTGGCGGCGCTGCGATACACGCGCTCTGATTCCAAACCGCGCGCATCGCGCAGCGTTTTCATTTCGTCGAACACGGGACGCCATTTAGCGTACTCTTTGACATGGACCTGCGTTAAAACGGTAAACATCGAATTTTCCTCCTTGACTTTTACTTTCTGTTTGATACCGCTATCATACCAAGGAGGCGTGACAGGCGCGTCAACAAAAGCGTGAACGCGTCATGCGTTTTTCTCCAACGCCGCAATCTCGCGCAGCAAGCCCGCATAACCGTTCGTCACGGCAATGGCGCGCGCCTCTTGCAAACATACGCGCGCGTCCGCAGGCGGCAGCAGCGGCGCAAGCCAAATCCGAATCCGCACCGCCAAATGTCCGCTGCCCAGCGCGTCCGCGCGGGCGCGCGCGTTGGCAAGCAGCGCGCGCGCCTTGTCCGTTTCGCCCCGCGCGCTGGCGACCAAACCAAGATTGGCGGTGTTGCCCGCCACGCGTTCGGGCAGAGGAATCGCGTGCGCGGCGGCAAGTCCTTCGCTAAAAAACTTTTCCGCCGCGTCCAAATCGCCCCGCGCCAGCGCAATTTCACCGGAGGTAGAAAGCAAGTACGGCAGATGCGATGTGGAACCTCTTTCTTGCGCGATGCAAATTCCCGCCTGCACCGCGTCCGCCGCCGCGGTTTGTTCGCCGAGCAGAAGCAGATGATACGCGAGATTGTTATAGAGCATGATGCAGCGCGTCAGGTCGAGCGAATTCGGATCGGCTTGGGCGAGCGCTAGCGCGGCGCGATAGCCCGCAACCGCTTCGGCGCTTTTGCCGCGTTGGCCCCACACGGCGGCGAGTTGATATTTTCGGCGCGCGGGCGTGATTTGACTCGGATACGCCAACGGGCGCGCAAGCAATTTTTCCGCGCGTTGTAAATGTCGTTCGGCTTGAATGGGATGCACGCTTTCCACCGCGAGCGTCGTCCCCCAGGCAAATTCAGCCGCCCCGTTCAATTCGGGCGGCCCGCTCTCGCGCATTTCTTGCGCGGCGGCAATCGCTTCGGCATACCGCGCTTGGGGAAAAAGCGCTTGCGTGAGCGCGAGCAGGGCTTGCTCCATCAACGCCAAATCGCGGCGCGCCGACGCCAGCTCCAAACTCTGCCGATACGATTCGGTTGCCAACACAAAATCGGCGCAATGAAATTGCGCCTCGCCCATCGCGCTTAGAATCTGCGCGCGCCGTCCATCGTCCGTTTCCGCGTCCAGGGCGATTTGATAGAACGCAATCGCGTCCGCCCAGGCGGCAAAGGTGCGCGCATGTTCGCCCGCGCGCAAGGCAAACGCGGCGGCGCGCGCGGGCGCGCCTGCCGCCATGTAATGCCGCGCGATGAGACCCGCCACCGCGTCTAAATTTTCGCGATGCAATTCGTTCAAGGCATCCGCGACGCGGCGATGCAAGACGCGCTGCCGCGCCGCGCCCAATTCCTCCAAAACCGCTTGCATCGTCAGCTGATGGTCGAATGCGTACGCGCCCTCATTGACCGCGCGCGCCAACCCCGCGCGCTGCAAGACGTCTAACGCATCGAGGGTCGCGTCTTCGGACAATTCCGCGACGCGCTGTACCAATTCATATTCAAACACGCGCCCGATGACGCCCGCGCTCGCCAAGACGCGCCGCGCATTGTCGTTCAAATGCATCAGGCGCGCTTGAATCAAGTTGCGAATGGTGGGCGTGAGAATCGTCGTGAGCGCGAGCATTTCGGGCGCGAGCGCGCCGTCGCGTTGCAACACCTCGCGCGCATAGAGAAAGTGCAAAAGTTCGTTGACGAAAAAAGGATTGCCCTCGGCGTTTTCATTCAACCAGCGCGCCAGTTGCGCGGCGTGCGCGGGCGACAATTGCGCGCTGAGCGTTTCCAAATCACGCGCCGACAAGGCGCTCATTTCAACGCGCGCGAGGCGCTCTTGGCGCGTGAGGGTGCGCAGCAAGGTCGTCACCGACGGCGGCAAATCCACCGCGCGCGCGGCGACGAGCAAAACGAGCGTTGGCGAAGCGTGGCGCGCGAGATAACCCACGAGTCCCAGCGTCGCCGCCGCCGCCCACTGCGCGTCGTCCAAAAAGAAAATTACGCGGCGCGTCGCGCCGAGCTGCGCGAGCAGTTGATAAAACGCTTCCCACACCCGCGCTTCGTCCATGTTGGCAAGCGCGGGCGGCAAATCGGGCAAGCGCGCGCTCAATTCGGGCGTAAGGCGCGCGAGCTCCGCCCACCACGCGGTATCAAGTTCGAGCAAAGGCGCCAACGTCGCCCATTCGGGCTGCGCGTACAGACCGCGCAAGGCGCCAATGATGGGCTGATAAGGCAAATTTTGTTCCAACTCGTGCGCGTTGGCGCGCAAAACAAACGCGTCCGCATTGGCTGGCGCGGCGATAAATTCTTCCGCCAAGCGCGTCCTGCCAATGCCCGGTTCGCCCTCCAGCCAAATCACGCTGCCTGCCGCCGCCGCGTCGCGCAAGCGCTCCAATTCTTTGGTTCGTCCGACAAAAGGAAGACGCTGAATTGACGGCGGCAGAGTAACGGATATGGGTTTGGGCGCATCGTTCAGCGTATGTTGAGACGCGGATTTGCGCGGCGCATCCGTCGGACCGGGCGCGGGATTTTCGGCTTGCAGCGTATCCGTCACCAGCGCGTCATACACCGCGCGCGTTTCCGCCAGCGGCGGCACGCCCAATTCTTGGTCCAATTTCTTTTGCAAGCGTTCAAAACGTCGAATCGCGCCCGCGCGGTCGCCGTTCAAGTATTGCGCGCGCAGCGCGCGCTGCTGCGCCTCTTCGTTCAATTCGTCGAACGTCAACGCGCGTTCCAACGCGTCGAGCGCGCGCGCAAAATCGCGTTCGTTTTCGTAGATCGCGGCAAGTTGCATCCAACCGCGCGCCGCCAACGCGCGATACCGTTCACGTTCGCGCGTCAGCCACTCGTCAAATTCGGGCGCGTCGTCGAGCGTGAACCCTTCGAGAAATTCGCCGCGATAGAGCTGGAGCGCCAAGAGCAAGGCGCTGTCTTGAACGCGGTCGGAAGCTTGCGAGGCAGCGGACGGCGTTTGGAGGTTTGCTTCAAAGACGCGCGCATCTACAAAAATGTCTTGGGCGAGGGCGATGGTTTCGGCTTGCGCGATGAACGCGTCGCCCAGCTGTTTGCGTAGGTCGTGCAGCATCGTGCGGAGGATTTGCTGCGCGGCGGCGCGTTCGTGGTCAATGAAAAAAAAGGCGAGGATCTGGTCGCGCGTGAGGGGCTTGGCGTGCGCCGCGAGATAGTACAAGAGCGCGCGATTTTTGCGGCGCGGAATTTGAATTGCGGCATCGGCTTGTAAAAGCTGCGGCGCGCCCAACAACAAAATTGACCACACCAGCCAATCATGCCACTAACCGCGCCAGAATGCAATTTATCCGGCGCTTGGGCCGCTTGAAAGCGGGACGCGCGCCAAGCATTTTTCCCTTTCACTTGTGCTATAATCGCGTTATTCCGATGCGCTGTGCGTTGATTATGACGGTCAAGAACGAAGCGGACGCGCTGCCGCGCTTGTTCGAGACGCTCGCGTTACAAACCAAACAACCGGATGAAATCATCGTCGCGGACGGCGGTTCCACCGACGCGACGGTACAGCTGCTGCGCGCGGCGGCGCCGCAATTGCGCTTGCGCGTACTCGAATGTCCCGGCGCCAACATTTCGCAAGGGCGCAACGCGGCGATAGCGGCAGCCGACGCGGACATTATCGCGAGCATGGACGCGGGCGTGCGGCTCGATCCGCGGTGGTACGAAAATATCACCGCGCCGTTTTTTCAAACCGACGCGCCCGATGTGGTCAGCGGTTTTTTCTTGCCCGACCCGCACGGCGCGTTCGAGACCGCGCTCGCCGCGACGACGCTGCCGCAGCTGCGCGACATTCGGGCGGAAACTTTTTTGCCGTCGTCGCGCTCCATCGCCTTTCGCAAACAGGCGTGGGCAAAAATCAACGGTTATCCCGAATGGTTGGATTATTGCGAAGATTTGATTTTTGATTTTGATTTGCGGCGCGCGGGGTATCGTTTTCAATTTGAACCGCGCGCGCTGGTGTATTTTCGCCCGCGCCCAACGCTCGGCAAATTTTTCAAACAGTATTATTTGTATGCGCGCGGCGACGGCAAAGCCGATTTGTGGCGAAAGCGGCATCTGATTCGGTACGTCACCTATCTCGGCGCCTTGCCCTTGTCGTTCTTGGTTTTTCCATTCGCGCCGCCGCTCGCGGTGGGCATGTGGCTCGGCGCCTGTATCGCGTTATTCGGTACGCCGTACCGGCGTTTGTGGCAATGGTCGGAAAAATTAACGCCCGTCGAAAAAGCGCAAGCGTACTTGTGGGTTCCGCCGATACGAATCGGCGGCGATGTGGCAAAAATGATTGGTTATCCGGTCGGCGTTTGGCGGCGGCGCACGCGCGCTCATTCGGACGCGGATCAACGCGCAATAAAAAACGAAAGACCATGAAACTCGGTTACGTCTATTCGCCTATCTTTCTCATGCACTCGGCGGCGGGGCACCCCGAAGCGCCGCAGCGTCTCGAAGCGATTATGCAGGTCTGGCAAGACATGCACTTGACCGACGCGCTGCTCACCATCGAGCCGACGCCCGCGACCGAAGAACGTTTGCGGCGCGTCCATTCGCAAAAACATCTCAACACCATCGAATACGGCGACCGCCGCGGCGGCATTCAAATTGACGGCGACACGTACATGAATCAATACTCGCGCGACGCGGCGTATCTCGCGGCGGGCGCAGCCATCAACGCGGTGGACGCGGTAATGACCGGCATCGTGGACGCGTCCTTTTCGCTCGCGCGGCCCCCGGGGCATCACGCCACGCGCGATTTGGCGATGGGTTTCTGCTTGTTCAATAACGTCGCGGTGGCGGCGCAGTACGCCATTGACCGCTATCATTTAGAGCGCGTGTTGATTGTGGATTTTGACGTGCATCACGGCAACGGCACGCAAGATATTTTTTACGCCCAGTCCGACGTATTTTATTTTTCCACGCACCGCTACCCGTTTTATCCGGGTTCGGGTCATTGGCGCGATGTCGGCGCGGAAGCGGGGCGCGGCTACACGTTGAACGTGCCGATGCCGCACAGCGTCGGCAACGCGCAATTTGCGCGCGTGTTTGACGAACTGTTGTATCCCGCCATGAAGCGCTATCAACCGCAGCTCGTGTTGGTTTCGGCGGGCTATGACGCGCATTGGGCGGACCCGTTGGGCGCGCTCACGCTGCTCGACAGCGCGGGTTATTTTTACATCACCCAAGCGCTGCACAACGTTGCGCGCGAATTCGCGCAAGGGCGCATCGCTTTTATTTTGGAAGGCGGTTACAATTTTGACGCGTTGGCATGGTCGTGTTACGCGAGCGTTCAAGCGCTGCTCGGCAAAACCCAAGACGACGACCCCGTGGGACCGCCGCCGCGCGAAGGACGGGATATTACGGATTTGATCGAGCATCTAAAAGGCATCCATCGTTTGGACTGAATCCCCCGATTGACCCATTGACGCGCGCCGCAACCTGACGACAATGGAAACCAATGGCGCGTTGCGACAGCGCTTGCGGATTCAAAGCGATTCTAATTCTCACTCATGGCTGACGTTATTTTACGCGAGTATGTGGAACAGCTGCGCGCGCAGGTCCAAGCGCGGCAATTGTCCGACGCGTTTGCGCTCGGACGCCATATTTTGCGCTATTATCCCAAACACATTGAAACGTACGTTGTCCTCGCCCAAGCGAGTTTAGAAGCCGACGATTTGACGGGCGCGACGGATTTGTTTCGCCGCGTGTTGAGCGCGGACCCCGAAAACGTTCTGGCATTGGCGGGCATGGCGCTGATTCACGAAACGCAAGACCGCAACGACGAAGCGCTATGGTATCTCGAACGCGCGTTTGAAATCCAACCGGCGAACGACGAGCTGCGCCGCGAATTGATGCGCGTCCGCGAATTGTATTATGGCGCGCACGAGGAACGGCTCGAATTGACGCCGGGCGCGCTGGCGCGCATTTACGCGCGGCAAGGGCAATACGCGCCCGCCGTGAATGAATTTCGCCGCCTCTTGCGCCACGAAAGTCAACGCTATGACGCGCGCGTGGCATTGGCGGAAACGTTGTATCGCGCCGGGCGCGTGGACGAAGCCGCGCAATTAGCGCAGAACGTTCTCCAAGACGCGCCTTTTTCGCTCAAGCCCAATTTGATTCTCGGCGTTTTGTGGACGGACAATTCCGTCGCCGAGGGCCAAATCTATCTGGACCGCGCGCAAGCGCTCGATCCCGAATACCGCGTCGCGCGCGACGTCATCGGCGCGCGGTTCGCCGAAATGCCGCCGCCGCGTTTGCCGGTCCAAGAGCAATCCGTCAGCGCGACGCGTCCAGCGCCCGAACCGAGCGCGCCCGCAGAAAGCGCGCCGGTCGAAGCGGCGGAATTATTTAGCGTGCCGGAAGATATTGAAGAAAAATTGCGCGCGATCGAACGCGCCGAACAAGCGGCGCAAGCGAAAACGCGCGTCAAAGAAATCGCGGAACCGCCTGCGGCTGTCGTCGCGACAAGCGTAATTGCGGCAGAGAAAATAACTGAAACGCGCGCGCCAGAACCAATCGTCGAAACGCGCGCGCCAGAACCAATCGTCGAAACGCGCGCGAGCGAACCGACGGACGCAACGCTCGCCGAAATCGCCGCCGCCGAACAACAACACGCCGCCGCGGTTGAACCGCAAGTCGAGATAACGCCGCCGCCAACCGAAACTCTCGCGCCGCGCGCGCGTCCCAAAGCCGACGCGATTCCCACCGACGCGATTGCCGCCGCCGCCGCCGCGCTGGCGAACAGCATCGCGGTGGATAAATTAAAACAGCCCGCGCCCGCGCGCCGCACGCATCCCGCGCTTCCCAAAGTGCGCCCGGTCATTAGCGGCGCCGCTGAAAAATTGCCCGCGTGGCTCCGTCTCGGCGCGACGCCCGCGCAAGCGGCTGCCTCGTTCGACGCGCCGCCGCCGAGCCAAGTCGAACGCCTCGCGCCCATCGTGACGCCCGAAACGCAAGCGCCGCCGGAGAATCCGCCCGATTGGTTGGTTCAAGCGCAAGCGCAAGCGCCAATGCCCGATGCGTCCGTCGTCGAAACGGACGCCGATTTACCCGATTGGCTCAAGTCCGCCGTCGTCGTCGCGCAAGCGGAAAATACCGTTGCGACGCAAGCGCCCGCATCCGAAACCGCCGCGCCGCCGCCGCAAGAATCCGGCGCGCCCGTCCAAGCCGAACTGCCCGAATGGCTGCGCCCGCCGACGCAAATTTCGGTCGAGACGCCAACCGCCGAAATCGCCGCGCCGGACGAACCACAAGCCGACATTCCGCGCACGGCTGTTCCAATCGCCGCGGCAGCGCCGGAACCGACGCGGCAAGAACCCGTCGCGCCCACGCCGAGCCAAGAGCCCGCGGCAGAAGCGTCGGGCGAAACCGCCGCGCCTGCGGCAGGCGACGCGACCGGCGCGCTCGGCAAGCTCGACGCCCGCGCCTTGATCCAAGTGGCGCGTTTCAAACGCGATAACGGCGATCTCAAAGGCGCGTTGGATTCGTACGAACGCGCCATGCACCGCCGCCCAAATCATCTCGACGAAATCATCGGCGATTTGCAAACTTTGATGGAGCAGCCCGAATTGCCGTTGGCGGCGCATCGTTTATTGGGCGAAGCGTACGCGATGGCGGGCCGTTTCAAAGAGTCGCTGGAACAGTATCGGCTCGCGATGAAAAAATAATAGACGGCTCAAATAAACATCGCACCAAGACCTGACAGGTTTTCGTCGCGCGTAAGGTGGCGCGGACGCGGCAAAAACCTGTCAGGTCTACACGAGTTAAAATAAACTTGTGTCCCGTGTTATTTATTTCTACCATGGAGGATTCCTTTGCAACGCACACTGATAATCGTCAAACCCGACGGCGTACAACGCGGCTTGGTCGGAAAAATTTTGACGCGCTTTGAGGAACGCGGCTATAAACTCGCCGCGCTGAAATTCATGACCGTGCCGATGGATTTGGCGGAAGCGCATTACGCCATCCACAAGGGCAAATTCTTTTATCAAGGGCTTGTGGATTACATCACGTCCAGCCCCGTCGCCGTGATGGTATTAGAGGGTCACGAGGTCATTGGCGCGGTTCGCAAAATGGTCGGCGCGACGCGTCCCTGGGAAGCCGAAGCCGGCACGATCCGCGGCGATTACGCGGCGATGGGTTTGCGAAATTTGATTCACGCGTCCGACGCGCCCGAAACCGCCGCGAGCGAAATCGCGCTGTGGTTCAAACCGGAAGAATTGGTCGAATACACGCGCGAAATTGACAAGTGGGTCAACGAATAACGCGCGCGGCGCCTCAACAATGCGCGAGGAAAAAATAATAAATAAAAAAATCTTTGCGGTCGCGGACCGCAAAGATTTTTTTATTGCATCCGCACCACCACCGGCGCGTTGCTCCACAAATCTTCCAAGTCATAAAAATCGCGCGTGCCGGGATTAAAAATATGCGCAATCACACTGCCATAATCCAGTAAAACCCAACCCGAATTGATTTCCCCATCCACCCCCAGCGGCAGTTTGCGATGTGTCTTTAGTTTTTTTTCGATTTCGTCCACCACCGCCTGGGCTTGCCGTTCGCTATCCACCGTCGCAATTACAAAATAATCGGTCAGCGTTGAAACTTTGCCCGTATCCAGCACGATAATGTCCGCGCCCTTTTTATCGGAAATAATTTCGGCGATTTCGCGCGCCAATTCAATAGGTTCCAGAAGTCTCGCTCCTCTCTTTTGCTTTGCGCGATTATATCACATCCGACCAACTATCTTGATTCGCGCGCGCGAGCGGAATCACGCGCGCCGCCTGCCAACCGCGTTCCGTTTCCACCACGCTAAATTCCACCACATCGCCGCGCTCCAGATTGCGCTGCCCCGCGCGCGCGATGGCGCTGTAATGGACGAAAACTTGGCGGTTGCCCTCTTGCCAAAAGATGAAACCGTATCCTTTGTTTTTCGCGAACGATTTTACCACGCCGCGATAACGCGTTTCCGAATCATTCATCGCTTGAGATTAAAGCCATTCACGCCGCTGCAAATTCCACGCGAACGCGTAACCGAACGGAATCGGCAGCCAGAACGAAATCAGACGAAACAGTACGCTCGCGCTGACGGCGACGGGCAGCGGCACGCCCAACGCGGCGGACAGGAGCGTCAACGTCGTTTCCATCACGCCGATTTGCCCCGGAACCGCCGCGAGCGTCGCCACCGAAGTTGAGACGATAAAAATTAGCAGCGCGGTCCCCGGCGCAATGGCATAGCCGACGGCGCGATAGGCAAAATACAACGCGACCGCGTCGCTGCCCAGACGCACGAGCGAACAACTGAACGAAATCGCGACGCGGTACAAATCGCGGCGCGCCAGCGCGAGCGCGCGATAAAAATCGTCCACGCCGCCGCGCACGCGGCGCGCGTCGTACAAATTGCGCCGCGCGATGTTGCCAACGACGCGATTGACGACTTGGGCTGACGCGTCCGCGATGCGTTCCACGAGCGCGCGGCGGCGCAACAGCGCCACAAGCAAGAACGCCAAAATCAACGCGCCCGCAATCGTCGCGCCAAACCAGCGCGCGTCCACCGCGTTCCCAACCTCGCTCGTCAAAACTATCGCCGCGCCCGTGAGAAACAAAACCGCCACCGCCGCCAAACTCGCCACATCTTCGATTGTTTCGACGGCGATAAACGTGCCGCTGCGCATCCCGCGCCGCAAAAAGAACGCGAGCCGAAGCGCCAGCCCCGCCGCGCCGCCGACAAAAGTACGGTTCGCCGCTTGCGCCGCGACGACGACTTGGAACAAGGGCGCAAACGGCACGCGTATTTTTACGATGCCCGTCACCGCGCGCAGCGAGAACGTCATGGCGACATACCGCGCCAGCTGCGTGAGCGCGATACACGCGACGAAAAATAAATCCGCTCGCCGCAGCAGCGCCAAAGTTTCCGCGCTTCCGGCAAACCACGTGAGCAGAATGGTCGAACCGAGTCCGAGCAGTACAAGAACGACAAACCAGCGCCGTTCTTGGCGGCGCGTGCGCGGCGCGGCGGAAAACGGCGGCGCGTCGGAGCGGATGATATTTTCGTGCGAATCAGACATGCAATCAATCGGCAGACAAAAGGATTTTACTTGCATCCTCTCTTACGCATCCACCACCTCTTGGGTTTCCGCGACCAAATCGCCTTCTTGCTGCGCCAATAACGGAATTCGTTTCAACGCGTCCGCGCGGAATTTCTGTACGAAAAAATAAAGCAGCGCCAACGGAAACGGCAGCCACAAGACGCCCCAATACGTCAACGGGTTAAGCGCGGGCTGCGGCGAGAAACGGTCCAGATTAAAAACAATCAACATGCAGCACGTGCCGACGACGAAAAAATTTGGAATCGCGTCGCCCGCGTGAATCAATTTCATGCCCGTCGAACGCACGCGGGTCAGGGGCCACAAAAGATTGCTGCCCAGATAACCGAGTTGGTCTTCCAACACATGCGCCATTACCGCCAGCGCGCCAATCAAACCCGCCGTCGCATAGAGCGGACTGCCAAGCAAGAAAACGAGTCCGCCGCAAAGCAATCCGAACAACAGCGCCATGAAAATGGAGTGAGAGTACTGCCGATGCCAGGGAATAAAATCAATTTCCACGCGGTCGTTGCGCCATTCCAACGCGAACGAGGGTCCGCTAAAAATGTCCACCGTCATGAATTCGCCATACGTCGGCAGCAGCGGCGTGTGAATGGGCGCGCGCCCGGCGGGCCATTCGCGTTCGCTTTCGGGCAGCGGCAATTGCGAAGTGTTGACGATGGGGCCCAATTTCACGATCACCGCGCTTTGCTGCGTGTCGAATTTCAAAGAATACTGCTGCCACCAATCGGGGCCCAGCCGCATCGTATTGCATTTCAAAATCTGTTTCCGGCGCGTCGCGCCGACGCGGTCAATGCCCGCCGCGATTTCGTCCGCGATTTTTTGCGCCTCGAACTGTTCGGGATGCGGATCAATCAAAATATCCGGCTCTTCGAGAAAGCGCGCGAATTTAAAATCAATCGTATCGGGCAGCAGCCCGCCGATGCCGCCCAACGCGAGAATGAGCGACCCATCCGCCGCCGCGCGCACCGCGTCCGGGAAAAATGTGCCGACGGCGACGCCGGTGATGAAATGCGAAATGCCCTTCATGGAAAATTTCGATTCCCGAATTCCGATTTATGCAGCAATCATAAATCAAAAATCATAAATCAAATCAATCCCAGCCATTGCGCCACAGTTGGGCCCAAGCCCGCGAGATTGAGCGTAATCGGCACGAGCAAAACGCCGAGACAATTCATGCGCCGCGAGCCCCACAGCACGGGCAGCCAGCCAATCGGCACGGCGACGAGCATCACCGCCAGACCGCCGATGCCGGTGAAAAAATAAACGAGGCCCACGAGCAAAAACATCGTCGCCATCGAAATATAGCGATAGTGAATTTTTTGCACGAGCCACGCCGCCGCGCGCGCATACCAGAGCAGCAAAAAGAACGACACAACGCCGCACACCGCAATCAAGCCGACGCTGACGTAATACAAATCGTATCCCGCCGGCGCGTAGATCGTCGCCAACATGCCCGACATGCCGCCTTTGACAATGCGCGCGGCGGGCAAGAAAAACAACCAGAACGCGCCGACGTAATACAAAAATTTCGACGTGCCTTGCGAAATGATAAAGACGCGGTCATCGCGCTGCGCGGTCGCGTGTCCCGCCAAATAACCGCCAATGCCGCCCGTCACAATCGGAAAGAACGCGGCAAACAATCCGCCCAACGCGCCCGAAAAGACGCCGCGCGCAATCATGCTCGGCGGCGCGTCAAACGTTTTGGCAATGTGCTGCGGCGGAACTTGCGCGCCGGACAAGAGATTGTCCATCACCCACGGCACGGCGAACAAGCCGACGAACGCGGGCAATAAATTTTGAAACGCGCGGTCGGTGGGAATGGGCGACGCATACATTAAAACAAAACCCAAAAGCCCGGACAATACAAACGTCAAAATTCCCGCGCCCAAACCTTTCCACGCGTCCCACAAACGCGCCAAGCCCGTCGCGCCGCGGTCGCCGCCTTTGGGCCATTCCGCCATCAACATGTACGTAATAATGACCGCGAGAATCCAATGCAGATGCGGCAGCACAATCGCGCGCAGCGTACCGAAAATCGTTTCGGCAAAAGGCGCCAACGCTATCAAAATCACAATGCCGCCGAGGCCCCCGATGCCCGTCAAAACCGCCGCTTCATAACCGCGCGCCATGAGCAGATATTTTTGGCCCGGCAAGACGATAAAAATCGTCGAGTCGTCCGGCGCGCCGAGAAAGACCGCCGACACGGTGTTGAGCATCGCATAGCCCACAATCAGGCCGAGCAGCAGCATCGCCAATTCATTGCCGCCGATGAACGACGGCGCGCTCACCGCGAACAAAATGAAAATGCCCGCGACGTTGTACACATGCAGCGCGGGAATGAGCGCGAGCAGCGAGGCGAGAAACGTGCCTGCCAGCGCGTACAACGCGAGCGTCAAAATTTCCGTGTTCACTCGACCGCCAATTCGTCCGCCACGATTTCCAATTTGCCGCGAAACAGATTCACCTTGCCGCGCGCCGTTAGAGTCGCGCCGAGCGCGAGGTTGTCCCCCACCGTTTTCAACACGTCGCTAAAAACCGTGATTTGGATTTTGCCGCCGTCGTCCTGGAGCGTCACATATTTGCCTTTGGAAAAATCAGCCAAGTCCACGATTGTACCTTTGACCTGCACAATTTGATCCACATCGCGCGCGGCGATGGACGCAATCGCGCGCGTTTCGATTGGCTGCGTCGGCGCGGCGGCGATCAGCTCGACCGCGTCCGCGTTGGCGGGAATGATTTCGAGCGCGTCGTTATAGACGTCAATTTTGCCCGTCACGCGCGCCTGCGCGCCCACTTTCAATTGATCGCGAAACGCGATTTTCGCCAACACATCCGACCAAATCACTAACGTAATTTTGCCGGTCGTATCGTCGAGCGTATAACGCATCCCTTGTGAAAAACTGTTGGCGCGCGTAAGCGTGCCGTTCAACGTCACCGCCGCGTCCTTGTCGGCGGCGGTCAAAGCGCCGATGGCGCGCGGCGCGGGCGTGGGCGTCGGTTCGCGCGTCGGACGCGGCGTAACCGGCGGCGCGGTATTTTGCGCGGGCGCGTTTTGCGACGCGACGGCGGCGCTGATTTTCACATCGCTCGCGCGCTGCGGCACGAGTTCCAATTCGCCGCGATACTGCGCCACTTTGCCCAACGCTTCCAGCTGCGCGCCGTTTTGCAGTTCGGACGCGTTCGGAATTTGGTCCAACAAATCTTGCCACAACACGAGCGTCAGCGCGCCCGAAGCGTCCGCGACGGTCACGCGCGCGCCCTGCGAAAATTTCGTCACGCGCGTAACGGCGCCTTGAATTCGCACGCGCTGATTCACGCGCGCCGCGTCAATCTCGCCGATGCGAATCGTCGTCGCGGCGGTATTGTCCGCGTCCAATTTTTGAAAATCGCGCGGATGCCGCAAAACGATTTGCGGCGTATCGCGGAAATACGTGACGACGCCTTGAACCTGCACGCTGTCGCCCACTTGGAACGACGGCAGCGCGCCGTACAATTTTTCCGTATCGCCGCTCAGGGCGACATCCACTTCGCCCGACGCGTCGCCGAGCGTGATGAGCGTGAGCCCTTGAAACGGCTGGCGCGCCTCGCGCACATCGCCGCGCACGATTACGTACTGATATTCGTCGTCATAACCGATATCGGCAATTTTGATTGCGGCGGCGGCAGGCGGAGCGATTTGCAGTTTGTCGGCGGCGGCAAGATTGAACGACGCAAAATCGTCGCGCACGCGCAGCGTGCCTTCCATCGTCACCTTGTCGCCGACCGCCGGAATTTTTTGCGCCGCCACAAGCGCCTGCGTCACATCGCGGAACGCGCTCGCTTGAATTTCGCCCGTATCATCCGCGACATAGAACCGCATGGATTGCGCGTCGGGATCGTACAACGGGCCGCGCGTCACCGTGCCGTTCAAACGCACATACGCGTAATTCATCGTCGCGCCAATATCGCCGATTTTAGCGAGCGGCGTCGCCGTTCCGCCCGCCGCCCAAATCAAAACGCTCACGCCCACAACCGCGAGAATCAAACACGCCAGCCGCAGATAACCGATGGGGATGCGTTTCTTGACGGACGCGCCGCAGTACGGACATTTTTCCAGCGGACCGACAAAACGTCCGCACGAAGGACAAGTCGCGCCGATTTGATGAGAAGAGATGGACATGGGGTTGAACGAAAAAGTTTAACCGCAAAATTTTTTTCGACCGCCGCCGCGCGCGAAAAAGTATAGCACAGCGCGCCGCGTTTGAATAGTGCAAACGTGATTAGGGTGTAGTTCAGTTGATTATGCTATAATCGCCTTTGTTTCAAACGCCCCAAGGTCTATTATGGCATTAACTCGCGACCAAGTCGTCCACATTGCCGAATTGGCAAAACTCGAATTGACCGACGGCGAAATCGAACGCATAACGCGACAGCTTTCGGATATTTTGGCGTACGCCGAAACGCTTCAACAGCTCGACACTGCCGCGATTGCGCCGACCGCCAGCGTAATTCCCAATCAAAACGTGATGCGCGCGGACGCGGTCGCGCCTTCGCTGCCGCGCGCCGTCGTTTTACAAAACGCGCCCGACACGGACGCGAACCGCGAATTTTTGCGCGTGCGCGCCATTTTGGATGAATGAAATGAAAATTGCCTGGTTCGGGCATGTCGCCAGCGCGCGGCGCAACGGCATTGTCACGTATTCGCGCATGATGCTCAATGGTTTGAGTCAGCGCCAAGTGGACGTGGTCTTTTTTTATCACGCCACCCGCGAACGGCATCTGGTGACGCCGCCGAATGTGCGCGCCATTCGCATCGGCGCGTTGGACATTATGAAACGCGCCACCGTCGCTTCTTTGCAGGCGGAACGCATTATCAAAAACACATTGAGCGCGGAGCGTCCCGCCATCGCGCACGTTTCGCTCTCGTTTTCCAACCTCGATTCGACCATCCCCGAAATTTGCCACAAATACAACATTCCCGCCGTCGCGACCGTGCACATGCCGTACGGGCAACCGCGCTCGTTTTGGGGTACGGCGATGCGCGTCGTGTACCGCATGTACGTCAATACGCTCGACAAGTACGACGCCATAGTGGTTTTTTCCGAAAATCAAAAAGGGATGCTGCACCGTTACGGCGTCGAAAACGCCGAGATTCATATCATTCCCAACGGCATTGACGTGGACACGTACCAGCCAGGACCGGAAGATTACAAACAAGAAATCGGCGCGCGTCTGCTCATCTCGTACGTGGGACGTATTGACCCGGAAAAAAACGTCGGCGCGTTATGCGAAGCGTTCACCGCGCTCGATTTGCCGGACGACCACATTTTGGTTATTGCGGGCGACGGCTTGGATTACGGACGTTTGCGGCGCAAATATGACGACGACCCGCGCATCATTTTTCGGGGACATCTCGACGACCCGCGCCAAGTGCAGCGCATCTTGCGCGCGTCCGATATAAACGTTTTACCCTCGTCCATCGAAGCGCTTTCGCTCGCGATGCTCGAAGCGATGGCAAGCGGCGCGGCGGTGATTGCCACCGATGTCGGCGCGGACGGCGAAGCGCTGCGCGGCGCGGGCATCGTGATTGACGTCGAAAACTTGGAAGCGCAACTGCCGCTCGCGCTGCGGCAGCTCATCGAATTTCCCGATTTCCGCGAAGAATTGCGCCGCCGCGCCCGCGCCCGCGTCGTCGAACAATACTCGCTGCAAAGCAATCTCGATAAACTCGTCGGCATGTACGCGCAACTCGACCATTCGCTCGCTTTCAAAGCGTATGATTCTTGAAACTCGTCTCGAACAATTGACCGCGCGGCGCGCCGCCGAACTATTGCGCCGCGGCGAAATTTCCGCCGTCGCATTGACGCGCGCCGTTTTGGAACGCATCAACGCGCTCGACGACAAAATCCACGCGTATCTGAGCGTCACGGCGGAGCGCGCGTTGGACGACGCGCGCGCCGCCGATGCGCGTTTGGCGGACGCGCGCCGCGCGGGCGAAACGCCGCCGCCCTTGCTCGGCGTGCCCATGTCCATCAAAGATGTGATTTCGACGCAAGGCGTCACGACGACCGCCGGTTCGCGCATCCTCGAAAACTTTGCGCCAGCGTATGACGCGACCGTCATTGAAAAATTGCGCGCTGCGGGCGCGCATCTCATCGGCAAAACCAACCCCGATGAATTTGCGATGGGTTCGTCCACCGAAAATTCCGCGTTCGGCGTGACGCGCAATCCATGGGATTTGGAACGCGTGCCGGGCGGTTCCAGCGGCGGCAGCGCGGCGGCGCTGGCGGCGGACGAAAGCATTTTCGCGCTCGGCACCGATACGGGCGGCAGCGTGCGCCAACCCGCGAGTTTCACCAACACCGTCGGTTTGCGTCCGAGTTACGGGCGCGTCTCGCGCTGGGGCGTGATTGCCTTTGCGTCGTCGCTCGACCAAGTGGGGCCCATGACCAAAGACGTGCGCGACGCGGCGCTGATTCTGCAATGTATCGCGGGGCGCGACGCGCGCGATTCGACCACCGTAGCTTTGCCGGTCCCAAATTATTTCGACGCGTTAAATTCCGTAGGGGCGATTTATGAATCGCCCCTACGGGGCGTGCGCGTGGGCGTGCCGCGCGAATATTTTGTCGCGGGCATGGCGCCGGCGGTGGAAACGGCGCTGCGCGCGGCATTGGCGCAGCTCGAAACGCTCGGCGCGACCCTTTGCGAAATTCAATTGCCGCACACGCAATACGCGCTGCCGACGTATTATTTGCTCGCGCCCGCCGAAGCGTCCGCGAATCTCGCGCGCTATGACGGCGTGAAATACGGTTGGCGCGCGGATGTGCCGGGCGACGTGTGGGACGTAATGCGCGCGACGCGCGGACGCGGTTTCGGCGCCGAAGTGAAACGGCGCATCATGCTCGGCACGTACGCGTTGAGCGCGGGCTATTACGACGCGTATTATCTCAAGGCGCAGCAAGTTCGCACGCTCATCAAACAAGATTTTGATAACGCGTTCGCGCAGGTGGACGTTCTCGTCAGCGCCACTACGCCGACGCCCGCGTTTCGCGTCGGCGAAAAAATGGACGACCCGCTGCAAATGTATCTCGCCGATATTTTTACGTTGGCGCAGCCGCTCGCGGGCATTCCCGCGCTGTGTCTGCCCTGCGGCTTTGACGGCGGCTTGCCCATCGGTTTGCAAATCATGGCGCGCGCGTTCGACGAAGAAACCATGCTGCGCGTCGCCTATGCGTACGAACAAACGACGGATTGGCATACGCGCAAACCGAATTTATAACTCACCACGAGGCAATCTATGATTCCCGGCTCGAACGGACATCTCGAACCCAAAAACGTTTTGGGCGGATTTTTGGAAGCGTGCTGTTTCCAACCGCTCACCGGTTTTTACCGCAACGGCGGCTGCGACACGGGCGACGAGGATTTGGGCGCGCACGTTGTGTGCGCGCAAATGACGCAGGAATTTTTGGATTTTACGCGCGCGCGGGGCAACGACCTGAGCACGCCCGCGCCCGCATACAATTTTCCCGGGCTAGAACCCGGCGACCGCTGGTGTCTCGGCGTGCATCGCTGGAAAGAAGCGCTGGACGCGGGCGTCGCGCCGCCGGTCTTGCTGCGCGCCACGCATCGCCGCGCGTTAGAGGTCGTGACCTTGCAAGAACTGCAAGCGCACGCGCTCGACCAAGACAAAAAATAGCGTCGTCCGCATGGCGGACGCGCGTCACGTCACCCCGAAAGAGCGTTCCAGCCGGCGCGCGCAGAACTCTGCCGCGTCCGACCGGGCGCTTTTTTTACGCCTGCCGATTTGACAGCGAACCGCTTTAGAATATCATAATTCTCAAACCTGCAAACAATTGCATGTTTGCAGATAGCGAACAATCAGGAAAACCTCCCGATGCGCGATCCGATACGACAATTCAAAGCCGAATTCTTTCGGGCGCTGGGCCATCCGGCGCGGCTCAAAATTTTGGACGCGCTGCGCGACGGCGAAAAGAGCGTGACGCAGCTGCAAGCGTTTGTGGAATTGGAGCCCGCCGCCGTCTCGCAGCAGTTGGCGGTCTTGCGCGGCAAAAATATCGTCGAGACGCGCAAAGTGGGGACCACCGTGCTGTATCAGGTGCGCGACCCGCAGCTGTATGAATTGTTGGAAGTGGCGCGGCGCATTTTCAACAATCACCTGATTGATACGCAGGCGATGCTGGCGGAATTGAGCGCCAAAGCCGCGCCCGCGCCAAAATCCAAGCGCGCAGCCACGCCGCGCAAGCGTTAAACTTTCCCATGCGTTTTCATCCCCTTTTTAGACAGGCGCCTCATTGAATTTTCCATTCATCGCTCTGATACGCCGCGAATTTCGCGACTATAATTTTGCCGCGCTCCAAAAAGATTTGCTCGCCGGCGTCACCGTCGGCGCCGTCGCGCTGCCGCTCGCGCTCGCGTTCGGCATCGCCTCGGGCGCGGACGCGGCGGCGGGTTTGGTGACCGCCGTCCTCGCCGGTTTTCTCATCGGCGGTTTATCCGGCGCGCCCTATCAGATTTCGGGCCCCACCGGCGCCATGAGCGCGGTGTTGATTGTTTTGGCGAACAAGTACGGTCTGGACGGTATGTGGGTCGCGGGCGTACTCGCGGGCATGCTCATTTTGCTCGTCGGCATTTTTCGTTTGGGCCGCGTCGTTTCATTCATTCCGCGCCCCGTCGTCACCGGTTTCACGAGCGGCATTGCGATTATTATTTTCGTCGGGCAATTGGACAATCTGCTCGGCGTCAAAACGCCGCCCGCCGAAAACGCGCTGGCGAAAATTTTCAATACGATCGCGTGGTTGTTGAGCGCGCCGTCGCCGGGCCCGAATTGGGAAACGATTCTGCTCGGCGGCATTGTCATCGCCGCGATGTTTCTTTTGCCAAAAGCGCTTACAAAACGCGTGCCGGGTTCGCTCATCGGCATTGCGTTGGCGATGGGTGTCGCGTTCGCATTGCAATTTCAGGTCCCGGTCATTGGCGCAATTCCGCGCACAATTATTTTGGACCAGCGGTTGACGCTTGCGGCGCTAAGCGACGCGAGGGCTTGGGCGCACCTGCCCGAATTGTTTGTGCCTGCCTTGAGCATTGCGGCGCTGGGCGCGATTGAATCGTTACTGTGCGGCGCGGTCGCGGGCAACATGACCGGCAAAAAAATGGACGACAATCAGGAATTGATCGCGCAAGGGCTGGGCAATATCGTAATTCCATTTTTCGGCGGCGTGCCGGCGACGGCGGCGATTGCGCGTTCCAGCGTCGGCATTACGAGCGGCGGCGTGACGCGCCTCACGAGCGTTTTTCACGCGGCGTTTTTGCTCGCCGCCGCGTTCTTGTTCGCGGGGCTCATCGGACAAATTCCGATGGCGGCGTTGGCGGGCGTGCTGATGGTTACGGCGATTCGGATGAACGAATGGGGCGAAATTCGTTGGATGTTTCGGCATCGTTTCAAAAGCGCGCTGGCGGCGTTTCTCGTCACGATGTTGGCGACTGCCGCGCTCGATTTGACGCAAGCGGTCATTATCGGCGTCGCGCTCAGCGCCATTATTTTTCTCAATCAAATCAGCGCGATTGAAATCACGCTCAGCGACGTGGACGTGGGCATTTTGGAATCGCGCGGCGTCAAACTCGGCGGAATGCACGACCACATTCGCATCGCGTATCTGACGGGTCCGCTGTTTTTTGGCGCGGCGGCAACCTTGCGTCAAGCCGCCGAAAATCTGGTGCGCGCGCCCAAACCGGTGGTCATTCTTTCGATGCGCGGCGTCCCGTTGATGGATTTGAGCGGTTTGGAATTTATTGAAGAGGTGTGGGAGCGTCAAAAGAAACACGGCGGCACGCTCATGTTGTGCGCGGTGCAGCCGGCGGTGCGGAAATTGCTCGACCGTTCGCGTTTGTCCCAAGAGATTGGGATGAAAAATTTTTTCTGGAGCGCCGACCAAGCGATTTTGGCGGCAAGCGAACGGCGAGACGGTTGAGACGCCAAGCGCGCGGCAAAAGCCGCGCGCTTTTTTTTTACGTCCGCGACAGGACGCTGCCAAAACGCACCTGCGCGTCGTCGGGCGGCAGCGCTTGCATCCATTCGGGCAAAAGTTCCGCGACGCGCGCGCGCATTTCCCACGCGGCGCGCGCCAATTCCTCCGGCGTTAAATCGCGCCCATAATATGCGGACAATTCAAATACCGCGCCCACGCGGATTGTGATTGGCACGCGGCGCGGAAAACGCGAACCAATCGGCATGACTTGATCAACGCCGGTGATGCCGAACGGCAAAATCCGCACGCGGCGCTGAATCGCCATTTTGGCGACGCCGGGCTGAAACAATTGCAAATGTCCCGTCGGGCTGCGCGTGCCTTCGGGCGCAATGCCCAACAGATAGCCGCGTCGCAGAATCGTGAGCATGGTGCGCATTGCGTTCAAATCAATCTGATTGCGATAAATGGGGAACATGCCAATTAGCGCCGCCAACGCGCCGGTGAACCGTTTTTGAAATAATTCTTGTTTCGCAATCGCAAACATATTGACGCCGGGATGCCAGCCGCGCTGCACCAAAACCGCGCCCACCGTCGGAATATCCATCACGCTCAAATGATTCGCAATGACGAGCAGCGGGCCATCGGACGGGATATTTTCGATCCCTTGAATCCGCATGGAAAAGTACCAGCCGGAGACGCCCAGCACAAGCCGCGACACGATACGCAAAAGCCAGAAATGCCAGCGCGCGTCCAGTTTGCGCGGCGGAATGATTAAACCGGGGATATCCGTCGCGTCGGCAGTTTGAACGGTTGCAGGAGTGGACATGACAAACGGGATTATACGTTGATTTGTTTTGCGGCGTCAATGCGGGACAAAACTAACGATTCCCCGGATCGAGACCGCAAACGTTTTCGAAAACGTTTGGGGGCTTGCGCGGGCGCGCAAGTTGAGGATAAGCGTCAAAACTTGCCCAAATCCCCATTCTGCGTAAAATAGCGAGTCGCTGCGCGCCGCGTTCGGCAAATCGCAAATCTGCCGCGCCCTGCCGCAGCGGATCGTATCAATCAGACGCCTCCCCCGCCGCGTGTGTGTTGCGCCCAAAAAATGCAATGCGCGCGGCGCTAACCGGCGTCGTCGGTCTATAAACGTTCGAGGTCTCGCTCTCGAACGTTTTGTAGGCAACAAACACAAAGGAGCCGCATGGCTAGTATTCTGCCCATGAAATCCCTGCTCGAAGCGGGGGTTCATTTCGGACACCGCACGCGCCGTTGGAATCCGCGCATGAAGCAATTTATTTTCACGCAGCGCAACGGCATTCATATTATTGATTTACAACAAACCATGAGCCGCCTCGAAGAGTCGTACAAAGTCGTCCGCGATATGGTCGCGGAGGGCGGCATGATTCTGTTCGTCGGCACCAAAAAGCAGGCGCAAGAGACCGTGCAGCAAGAAGCTACGCGCTGCGGAATGCCGTATGTGAGCGCTCGCTGGCTCGGCGGCACGCTCACCAATTTCCGCACCATCCGCGCGCGCGCCGATTACATGATCCGGCTCGAAGAACGGCAGGCGATGGGCGAACTCGACAAGCTGCCGAAAAAAGAGGCGCTGCTTTTGACGCGCGAACTCGCCAAACTCGAAACGCGGCTCGGCGGCTTGCGCGATATGAAACGCTTGCCGCGCATGTTGTTCATCGTGGATACGCTGCACGAACAAATCGCCATTCACGAAGCGACCACGCTCGCCATTCCGATGGTAGCGCTGTGCGACACCAACTCGGACCCGTTCCCGATTCAATATCCCATTCCCGCGAACGACGACGCGATTCGCGCCATCAAATTGATCACCGCCAAAATCGCGGACGCCGTCATCGAAGGCAAAAACATTCGCGGCGTGGTGGCGGCGGAACAATTGGAAGAGGGCGTGAGCGCGGACATGCAGAGCGAGTTGGAACAAGCGCTCTCGTTCGAACCGGGCGATTCCGATTTGTTGGGCGGCAGCGAAAGCCAAGCCGAAATCGAAACGTCCGAAACGGAAAAAGGTGAATAATGGCAACGCAAGCGGAACTGATTAAACAATTGCGCCAAGAGACCGGCGCGGGCATTCTCGACGCGAAAAAGACGCTCGAAGAAATGGGCGGCGATTACGACAAGGCATTGAGCATCCTCAAAGCCAAAGGCATCGCCAAAGCCGACAAGAAATCGTCCGAACGCACCGCCAACGACGGCATAATCGAAACGTACGTGCATAACGGCAAAGTGGGCGTGATGGTAGAGATCAATTGCGAAACCGATTTTGTCGCGCGCACGCCGCAGTTCAGAGAAGCGGCGCACGCGGTCGCGCTGCAAATCGCGGCGATGAATCCCAAATACGTCAGCCCCGAAAGTATTGCGGCAGACGAATTGGCGGCGACGAAAAAGACGTTTGAAGACGCGACGCGCGCCGAGGGCAAGCCCGAAAACATGATCGAAAAAATCGTGACGGGCAAACTCGACAAGTATTTCGCCGAAACGTGTTTGTATCGCCAACCGTACATCAAAGACGACAAGCAGACGATTGAGGAACTGGTCAAAGCCGCCAGCGCCCAAACGGGCGAAAAGATTCAGGTGCGGCGCTTTGTGCGTTACGCGCTAGGCGAAGAATAAAGAACCCTCTGGGAAATTTGCGCGAGCGAGACGCTCCAGCGAATTTCCCTTTTTTTTGTGTATAATGCAGAGAAAGGAAACGACGGTGACACCCAAATACAAACGGATCCTTTTGAAACTCGGCGGCGAATCGCTGTCGGGGCGCGGCGAAAACGGCATTGACCCCGAAATGGTCGCGTATGTGGGCGATGAAATTCAGGCGGTGAAACAACACGGCGTCGAAATCGCCATCGTCATTGGCGGCGGCAATTTTTGGCGCGGCAACGACCCGTACGCGAAACAGATTGACCGCGCGACGGCGGATTATATGGGCATGTTAGCCACCGTCATTAACGCGCTGGCGCTGCAAGACGCTCTGGAAAAACGCGGCATGGCGACGCGCGTCATGACCGCGATTGAAATGCACCAAATCGCCGAGCCGTATATTCGTCGCCGCGCGATTCATCATTTGGAAAAAGGATACATTGTCATTTTCGGCGCCGGCACGGGCAATCCTTTTTTCACCACCGACACGGCGGGCGCGCTGCGCGCGCAAGAGATTAACGCCCAAGTGTTTATGAAGGCGACCAAAGTGGATGGCGTCTATGACAAAGACCCGCATCGTTTTACGGACGCGCAGCGCTTTGACCATTTGACGTACAACGACGCGCTGTTGAGCGAACAAGTGCGCGTGATTGACGATACCGCCATCACGATTTGTAAAGAACATGGCTTGCCCATCGTCGTCTTTGACCTCAATACGCCGCGCTCGATTGAGCGCACGGTCCTGGGCGAAACGGTGGGCACCGTTATTGGAAAATAGTCGCAGACCCAAGTCACAGCGCGCCGGCGGCAACGGCAGCTTGTGACTTGAACCTGTAACCTGATACGCTAATCATGATAGACGACGTAAAAAAAGAGTGTGAAGATAAAATGAAAAAAGCGCTCGACGCGATGAAACGCGATTTTCAAGCCATGCGTACGGGCCGCGCGTCGCCGCAATTGGTCGAGCCGCTCAAAGTGGATTACTATGGCACGCCGACGCCTTTGCAGCAGTTGGCGACTGTGAGCGTGCCGGAAGCGCGTCAAATTCTCATCAAACCGTTTGACGTTTCACAAATCAAAGCCATCGAAAAAGCCATTCTCGCGTCGGAATTGGGTTTAACGCCCAACAATGACGGCAAAATGATTCGGCTGAATCTGCCGCCGCTCACCGAAGAACGCCGTCGCGATATGGTGAAATTGGTGAAAAAGCGCGTCGAAGAGGGACACATCGCGATTCGCAATATCCGCCATCAAGGCAACAAAGACCTCGAAGAGCTGGAAAGCGAAAAAATGATTACCGAAGACCAGCACAAACGCGGCAAAGAGCTGTTGGACGAATTGACGAAAAAATACGCCGCCGAAGCGGACGCGCTGGGCAAGAAAAAAGAACAAGAAGTGATGGAAGTCTAGGGATTGATGATTGCTGATTTATGATGACGGATTCATCGGCAAATTTCGTTTTGCGCGCGTCATAAATCAAAAATCATTCATTTGATGACTGCTGTAGGCGAACGAGCAAACGAAACCAAAGAATTGACGCGCGTACCCGCGCACGTCGCCATCATCATGGACGGCAACGGACGCTGGGCGCAGGCGCGCGGACTGCCGCGTTTGATGGGTCACCGCGCGGGCGTGGAAAACATTCGCCGCATCCTCAACGCGGCAGTCGAGTTTGGCATCCAGTACCTCACCATTTACGCGTTCTCGACGGAAAATTGGAATCGGCCGTTGGACGAAGTGCGCGGCTTGATGACCATTCTCGAACAAACGATTCAACGCGAAACGCCGGAACTGCACAAGAACGGCGTACGCATTCGGCACGTCGGACGCATGGAGGGTCTTTCGCCCAAACTGCAAGAGATGATTCGCGGCGCCGTCGCACAGACCGCCAACAATACGCGTCTCACGCTGAACGTGGCGTTCAATTACGGCGGACGCGCTGAAATCGTGGACGCTATCAAACAAATCCTAAACGCCCAAATTCCCGCCGCAGAAATCACCGAAGAAACGGTGACGCGCTATTTATACACCGCCGGCGTTCCCGATCCGGACCTCGTGATTCGTACGGCTGGCGAAATGCGTCTGTCCAATTATTTGATTTGGCAAGCCGCGTATGCCGAATACTATGCCACGCCCATCTATTGGCCCGATTTCGGCAAACCGGAATTGTACGACGCGCTGCGTACCTACGACAGCCGCGAACGACGTTTTGGCAAAGTTTTGAAACCCTGAAACGCGGCCGCCGCTTGCGCGGACGCATCGAGAGTCGCCTCGTGAAAACTCGCCTCATCTCTGCCATTCTTTTGCTCGTCGCCGCCTCTTTCGCCATTTATTTCGGCGGCTGGTGGCTTTACGCGCTGTACGGATTGGGCTTGGTGGCAGTCGGTTTTGAATATTTCAACATGACGCGTTTGGGCGGACACGAACCGCTGTGGCTGCCCGCGCTGGCGTTGATTGCGCTGCTCTTGCTCAATGCGTCGCTGCTGCCGCAGCTGCCGTACGATTTCACCACGCTGCTGCTCGTCGTCGCCGTCGCGCTGCCGCCGTTATGGGAATTGAGACGCCAAGAGCATCAAGGTTTCTTGATGAATTGGGCGCTGATGGTCGTCGGCGTCGTGTATATCGGTTTGCTCGGCACGTATATTTTCGCGCTGCGAAATTTAGAAAACGGCGCGGCGCTGTTGTTTATTCCCCTGCTCGGCACCTGGCTCACGGATATTTTCGCGTACTTGTCAGGGCGTCTCTTTGGCAAACATCCATTTTTCCCGAGCATCAGCCCCAAGAAAACGCGCGAGGGCGCAATCGGCGGCGTCGCGTTGGGCGCGCTCTGCGTCACGCTGCTGGCGCTCATTTATGGGATGCCGTTGTGGGCGGCGCTGGTTTTGGGCGTCGTGATCGCGCTCTTGACCACCGCCGGCGATTTGACCGAATCGCTCATCAAACGCAATTTGGGCGTCAAAGATTCGGGGACGCTCATTGCCGGACACGGCGGCGTGTTTGACCGCTTGGACAGTATGTTCATTCCGCTCGCGTTCGCGTACTATTTTTTTACGCTGGCGCTGGGATACAAATAGTTACGCGCCGCCTTGCGTCATGTCAAGACAAATTTGAAATTTGTCATGCGCGTTTACGCTATTTTTTCGCCGGACGGCGTAACGTGAGCGACGCTAGCTCCGTCCGCCCTGTTTCCGTTTTTCTTGCTCTACCGATATACTTACGTCATGTTCGCTTGGTTTTTGCAGACGCTCGAGCTCGCTAATTTTCTTCTTGCCGCCGCGCTGGTCATTTTCACCTTTGCCTTGCTGCTGTGGCTCTTTCCTTCCAGTTGGCGCAATCCGGTGCAGCGCGGTTTTAGCGCCCTGCTCACATTCGTCGGCATTGTCTATATCGGACAGGTTTTTTTACTGCGCGCCACGTCGCCCGAAGCGGCGGAACAAATCCTGCGTCTGAAATGGATCGGCATCGCGTTCGTGCCGGCGGCGTATCTGCATTTTTCCAACGCGGTCTTGCGCTCGACGTTTTATTCTTCGCGGTGGCGCCGCGCGGCAACCGTGTGCGCGTATCTCAGCGGCATCGTCTTTCTCGGCATGGTGCTGTCGAGCGATTGGATCGTCGGCGAACCGTTTAATTATCCGTTTGCGACGCAATTGCGCGCGGGACCCTTTTTTGCCTTTTTCGCCATTTACTTTTTCGCCGCTACCGCCATCGGCATTTACAATATCGAACTGGCGCGCCGCCGCACGTTGACGCCGACTTCGCGCCGCCGCTTGCGCCGTTTGGGCATCGCGTTCATTGCGCCCGCCGTCGGCGTGTTCCCCTATCTCGTCCTTTCCGGTTTTCCCGCGCTCGTTCCGCCGGTGGTCTTGCTGCTGCTCACCTTTTTCGGCGCCATTGCTTTGATTGTGATGTTGGTGGTGATGGCGTACACCGTGACCTATCAAGGCGCGCTCGCGTCCGACCGCATCATCAAACAAAAATTCGTCCACTATCTTTTGCGCGGTCCGCTGGTCGCGGTGGGCGTCGTGACGGCAATGACGATTGTGCCGTTCATCGAGCAATTTATTCCGCTAAGCCGCGATACGTTATTGGCAGCCACCGTCATTGTCGGCGTCATTGTGTTTGAAATGCTCATCAGCCGCGGCAAAGGATACATTGACCGCGTATTGTTTTGGCAAGACCGCCGCGAAATCAATCAGATTCAAAAACTCGAAGCGCATTTGTTGACGACGAGCGATTTGCGCCAGGCGCTGGAAAATATCCTCGCCGCCATGTGCGACCTCTTGCGCGTACAAAGCGGTTTCGCGTTGGCGGTGGAAGGCGGCGGGTGGAAACTCGAAGCGCTGGTCGGCGCGCGCGACTCGGTGCAAAAATTCATGGCGGGACAAACCACGCCGCCCTCGTTCAGCAACGGCGAAACGCGCGCGCCGCATTTTTTCGTCGTCGGCGACTATTGGTTGTATCCGCTCAAGGTGAACGGCAGCGACATTGTCGTCGGCGTGTTGGGCGTCGCCGCGCGCGCGCCGCACCCCGATTTGTCGGAACACGAACAGGAATTGGTGGAAGCATTCGCGGCGCAAGCGGAACTCGCGCTGGAAGACCGCGCGCTGCAAAAGAACGTTTTTGACGCGTTGGAACAAATCGGCAGCGAAGTGGAAGCGTTACAGCGCGTACAGGCGAAACCGCGCGTGATTGGCGGCATCGCGGGCGAACGCGTGGAAGAAGAATTGATCGCGTCGCCCGATTTCAATCGCGCCGTCAAAGGCGCGCTCGACGATTATTGGGGCGGACCCAAATTGGTTCATTCGCCGCTGCTGCAATTGAATATCGTTCGGCAGTCGCTCGACGAATACGACCACAATCCGACGCGCGCGCTGCGCGGCATTCTCGCGCAAGCGATTGAGGAATTGCGCCCCGAAGGTTCGCGTTCGCTCACCGCGCCGGAATGGGTTTTGTACAACATTCTCGAACTCAAAGTGATGCAGGGCATGAAAATCCGCGACATTGCGCCGAAACTCGCCATCAGCGAAAGCGATTTGTACCGCAAGCAGCGCGTGGCGATTCAACAAGTCGCGGAAACCGTCCAACAGATGGAACAAAAAGACAACAAACCGCCGGGCGAAAAGATCGCGGGACATAGCTCGGTTTCAGAGTGAGATTCCCTTTTTGCGTATCGCGTTGACAATTCTACCAAAGTTCATTGGTATTGTTTGAAAATCAAGTATTACTCGGAAACGGAGAAGGGAATGTCAATTCAGGAACATACCAGCACGGTAACCCAAAAAGGGCAGGTCACTATTCCGTTGGCGGTGCGACAAGCATTGGGAATTAAACCGCACGATCGCGTTCTTTTTCGCGTCGTCAACGGACGCGTAGAACTTTTGCCCAGCCCGATGACGCTTGAATCGGTCTATGGCGCGGTCAAGCCATTAACAAAACCCGAAAATTTTCGAGAGCTGCGAAAAATTGCGCGCGAAGAACGGTTGATCAAACGCTACAAGGTAAAACGCACATAACAGGTCACGCCATGGAATTCGTTGACGCCAATATTTTCTTGCGCTATTTCACCAACGACCATCCGGCGCAGGCGCAGAAACGTTATGCCCTGTTCCAACGCGTCAAGCGCAAAGAAATCCAACTGACCACAACCGAAGCGGTCTTGGCTAAAGTCGTTTATGTGCTTGCGTCGCCGCGCCTGTACAATCAGCCGCGCGCCAATATCAAGACGCTGCTTACCCCGATGCTGAATCTGACGAATCTAAAAATCCCAAATCGTCAGGTTTTGATTCGCGCGCTTGATTTGTATGCGGACTCGAATCTGGATTTTGAAGACGCGCTGTCGGTCGCGCACATGCGCAAGCGCCAATTGCGCACGATATTGAGTTATGATCGTCATTTTGACCGCGTGCAAGGAATCCACAGACAAGAACCCTAAGCAGAATTGAGATAAAAAAATCGCCGCGTTACGGCGATTTTTTTATTTCAACTCTCACGGCAGCGGCACAGCTGTCGCCGGACGTCTGGTCGGCGGCGCGGCGCTGCCGAGACAATTTTCATTATAAAACTGCACCGCCGCTTGCACCGCCGTATCGTCAGGATTCACATTCACCGCCTTGTCCAGCCATTCTTTGCCTTTCGGACAATTGTCCAGATTGATGTACGCCAAGCCCAACGAATAATAGTATTCCGTGCGGTCGCCGCCGAGCGCAATCGCCTTTTCAAAACTCGGCGCGGCTTGATTCCAATTTTGCAAAACAAAATAAATGATGCCGAGATGGCCCTGCGCGGGCGCGTAATTCGGGTCAATTTGCGTCGCGCGTTTCAATTGCAAAATCGCCGCGTCGTAATCGCCGAGAAAATAATAAATCCAACCGAATTCGTCATACACTTCGGCGGAATTCGGGTCGGCTTGAATCGCCTGCTGAATCAACGCGAGCGCGTTGCGATACTGTCCGATGGCGCGTAAATTGCGCGCGGCGGCGACGTACAAAAAACCGAGATTCGGTTCAAGCTGAATCGCGCGTTGATATTCCGTAATCGCGTTGCGGTACTTGCCGGACGTTTCATAGGCGTACCCCAGCGCGCGATGCGCTTCGTAATTGTTATCGTCCAATTCAAGCGCTTTGCGCGCGGCGGGGACCGATTTATCCACGCGCCCCATGTCGGAATACAATTCGCTCAAGTACGCTTGCGCGTACACATTGGTTTCGTCCAACTCGACGGCGCGCAGCGCGACGGGCAGCGCTTCGTCGTACTTGCCCTGCCAATCGAGCGCGAGCGCGAGAACCGCGTTATTGTACGCGCTGTCCGGTTTCAATTCCACCGCCGTGCGCGCCATATCTTCGGCTTCGAGATAATTGCGGCGAATAATCAACAAGCGCGCCAAGCGCGCGTACGCCAAATCGTTTTCCGGCTCCAAATCCAGCACGCGGCGATATTCCTCAATCGCCTGATTCACCTTGCCGTCTTGGAAAAAACCGTCCGCGCGCTTTACGATATTGACGGCGGGTTCGGTCGGCGTCGGCGTAATCGTCGGCGTCGGATGCAGCGCTTCCGGCAGCATCGTAACGGGCGCGATATACACCCCGCCCGCCGCCAATAGCAAAACGCTGGCGTACGCCGTGCCGATGACGATAATGACAATCAACAGGCAGCTGCGCAGCCAGGGAAGCCGTTCCGGTTTACGCCCGATGTACATTCAAATTGAAAATTTGAAAATCGAAATCAAAACGCCGGATTCGAAATTCAAAGCTCGCTCGCGCTATCTTTCACCGCGCCTGCGCCCGCGCAATTTCTATAACTTGGACGCCATCGTCCAACGTGAGGCGATACTCGCCCGGCGGCGCGTCCGCCGGAATGGTCAACTGGATAACGTCGCGCACAATTTCGCCCGCGTCCCAACGCGAGGTCGGATACGATTCCAGCGCGCGCGCAGAACTAATAATCGTATTGTTCGAATCGCGCAGCTGCGCCTGAAGCTGTAAATCATCCGTCATTTTCGCGCGCGCTTGAAAGTATAGCACGAGGGGAATAAAAGCGCCGCGTTCAAAAAACCTTTTTTCCGCCGACCCGAATTCATAGCCCAACAATTCAACCTGCCCAAACTGCGCGTTCAAACGCTGTGGAATAAAAAACGCGCCGCGCGGAACAACTCGTTTGCCAATCTGAACGGCGCCCAGCTCAAAATAATCGCCGTCAGCGCTTGTGAGCACGCGTGTGCCATCGTCGGCGCGGTACATGCCCACGATGACGCGATACGCGCCCGGCGCGAGGCCCGGCGGAATCGGAATCGCAAGACGGTCAATGACCGTTTCGCCGGCTTGCCATTGATCCGTCGGCAAAAAACCGTCGTGCGGTTCCGTGTCGCGCTGACTCACCAAACGCCCGTTTTGATCCAACAATTGCGCAAACGTTTTGTAACGCGTACGCGGCGCCTGCCGCGCAGACCATTCCAATTCAAGCGGCACAAATCCGGTCATGATACGCGGCGGCTGCGGATACGCATAGCCCGTTAATTCAATTTCGTCGCCGACCGATCCGCCGCCGGCTCGCAACACGGTGAGATTAGGAACGTCCGCAAAAGTATATTGCGTCAAACGCACGTTGCCGTGCCATTCATCGCTCGCTTTGAATGTGTTCTCGGCTAAATACCGTTCAACAAAACGTTCGGGGTCCGCTTGCTCGGTCGCCCAAAAAATGCCGTACACATTTTCGCGCGTTTTCAATTCATCCAAAACGGTTTGCGTTTGCGCGCGCTCCATCGGACGCCCAATCGGCAAGCCGACGAGCTGCGCGGGGCTGTGGAAATAATAACGCACCGCGTCCAATTGCCCCGGCGCGTCCACAATCACCGCGTCGCGTTCCGTCGCCACCGCGTTAATGTAATTGACGATGCCGCGATAATCATCGCGCTGCAAACGCGAATCGGCGTACAGGTTTTGCAGCGCCAGCGCGATGCCCAACGCAAAAAAAACGCCGACCAACGTTTTAACGCTGCCAATCAAAGAACGCCCCAACCGTCCCGCGCGCGCGTCCAGCTCCGGCCCACTCGCCGCGCGGGCGCGCCAAATCAAGCCCGGCAAAAAAAGCGCGGCGCCGCGCGCGACCAAAATCAAAAATCCCGGCGTGGCGAGCAATAAAAATTTTGGATTGTACGCCGGGCGCGTCAGCGAAACGAAAAACGTTGCCAGCAGCGGCACGACCGCCCACAGCGCGCACGTCGCAATGCCCCACGCGCTCTGCCGCCGCAAATCGCGCCAAATCAGCAAACCGCCCATGAAAAAAATCAGATACGCCGCGACCAGCAGCGTCTGTCCGTCGAGCGGCGCATCCGCGCCCGTAACGTACGCGCTCGCAACGCGCCACGTCATTTCCCACAACGTCAGCGGCTCGCTGATGCCGGGCCACGCCGTAAGCGAAGACCGCGCAAACAGCAGCCACGGCGCGTACGCCAACGCAATCACGACTTGCGCCGCCGCCCACAAAATAATTGTGTGCCCTACGCGCGGACGCCGTGCGCGCCATGCCCACAACAGATATGCCGCGAACGCGAGATTTTGAAACAGCACGAGCGTGAACGCGTAATAGTTGGTGTACAGCGCGGCGAGCGTGACAAGAATATACGCGCCGAGCGCGAGGACGCGTGTACGCATCTGACGCGGCAAAGGCGGCGAATTGAGCGCGCGCGGCGGTTTCAGCATTACGAGCATTGCCCACACCGACGCGCACGCAAACAACGTCACCCAGATGTACATGCGCGTCTCTTGCGCGTAATACGTCTGAAATGGATTCAACGCGGACAGCGCCGCCGCAACGAGCGCGACCTCTGGGCTAAACCATTCGCGCGCGATCCGAAACGTGAGCGCGACGACCAAGACCCCCGCGATCACGGACAAAAAACGCAGCGCGAATTCGCTGATGCCCGCGCCTTGAATCCAAACGTTCAACAACAAGTAATACAGCGGCGGATGAATATCGCGCGCCGCCGCGCTCACAATCGCGCTCCAACTCGTGCGCGCGAGCGCGACCGACGTACCTTCGTCGTTCCACAAACTCTGCGCCGCCAGCGCGTTGACGCGCGCAAAAAACGCGACCGCGAGCGTCAACAGCAGCCAAACGCGATTCCAACGCGACAGCCATACGTCCTCCGGCGCCGACGCGGCAGGCAAAGGCGAAACGCGAACCGGCGGACGCGTCGTCACGCGGCGCCTCCGGTGAAATCCGTTTTGCGGCGTCGCGTCCAAAACCAGAGCGCGCCCAGACAAAACAGCGCGAGCAGCGCTGTGCCCAACGCCGCGAACGCCGCAATCTGGCGCGCGCCGATAGCGGATTGTCTCACCACCACGCCGTCCAGATTCAACGCGCCCTGCTTGACGCGCAGCTCGAAACGATGTTGGTCGTCCCACAAATTTTTCGCCAACGTCACGCGGCGCTGCGCGGACGGGTCGGTCGCGCGCAAATCAAATTCGCGCCACGCGCCGCCGTCAATCCGCGCCTCCACGATGCCCTGATAGAGATTGGGCGCGAGCGCGAGTTCCACCGCATCGCCGCGAAAATCAAAACTCAACGTCGCGCCCGGATTGCCCACGCGGTAACCGTCAACCGCCGCAGCGCCATATTTTGCAATGCCCCAATCGCCTGCATAGTCCAGCGCCCAACTCGTCTCTTGGTGAAAACCCTTGCCGAGCCAGCGCGCGTTCGCGATGTACGCCTTGATAGCTTCATACGCCGGCAGCGGTTTGAAATCGGGGTCGAACAGACGAAAATAAAAAAACGGCTGGTCGCGTTCATTGTCGTACGCGCGTTTGAAAAACCAGTAATTCATCACGCCCATCCAGGGCCATTCCAATTGCGCGCGTTCGTACGCTTGCGCCGCATAGCGCGCTTGCTGCCGCTCGGTCACGCGCCCGTACGGCGCGTTCTCGAAACTCGACGGCAGCGCGTTCCAGCCGATTTCCATCGCCCACATCGGTTTGTTGGCGTCGCCGTTTTTCACCATGATTTCGCGGATGAGGACGGGGCGCGAAAAATTGGCGCGCGACGCGTCCGCGCGATGGTCGCCGGGGCCCGTGAACAAACCGTAATTCATCACCGCGAGAATATCAAAATACTCTTTGGCGCCCGCGTCGTACATCTGCTGCAAAAAAATCAAATCGCTCACGTTGCGCGGACCCGTCTCTAACGTCTGCGCCAAACCCGCGCTGATAATGACGGCGTTCGGGTCGGCTTCTTTTGCCCTTGTGTAACCTGTTTTCAAGAGCCGTACGTAATCTTGCGCGTTGACATCCTGTTCGCCCCATTCGGGATAGATATTCGGCTCGTTCCACAATTGATAAAATTTAATTTTGCCGCGATAGCGCGCGACAACCGCCTGTACAAACGCGCCGTAAGCGTCGTAATCATCCGGCGGCGCGAAATTGCCCCGCGCTGCCCCATCGTGCCGCGTCCAATTCGGCGGATGATCGAGCCGCGCGATAATTTCCAAATCGTACTCGCGCGCGAGTTCGACGATGCGGTCGTATTTGTCCCACGTCGAATGATTGAATTTGTTATCCCAAAATTCGCCCTGCCGCGTCGGTTCGAGGTCCTCCCAGGGGAATTCTTGGCGAATGAAGCGAAAGCCCGCGTCGCGAATCAACTGCATACTCGCGCGGATTTTCGCTTCTTGGACTTCTTGCTCGAAAAAAGTATTGACGCCGAACGGCGGCATGTCCGTGTACGGCAGCGGCGCGTAGTCCGCCGTATCGCGCGGCGTTTGCAGCCAAGACAGGACGAGGAATCCTAACGCGCGGAGTTGGTACGAGGAATCTTCTTCGCCCGTCGCATCGGCGAGCGTTTGACGAATCGCTTCGCGGCGAAAAGCAAATGCGGCGGCGACGGCGCAAAATATCAAAACGTTAATGACGACGAGTCCAAGCAGCCATCGCCGTTGTATCGAATTCATAGCGCGACAACTATTTTACCACAGGTGATTTAGCGTCGCGCCAAAAACCAAGCCGACTGTGTAACCAGTCGGCTTGACAATTCGGACTCTCGGACGCTTGCCGCGCGCTCATGGCTTTTTCTCTGGAATCAACTGTAGCCCGCGCCGCGCACAATCCCCGCGGATTTCTTTGGCGGCGCCGACCGCAATGAATACGCCGCGCACCTGCTTGGTGGGATTCTGCAAGCGCGCTAATTCTACCTTGTCGGCAAAATACTCGACATCCTCCACATCCGGCGCGCTTTTTACTTCAAAAACCAGCAGTTCGCCGTCATGCGCCAGCAAATCCACTTCTTTTTGCGCGCCCGTTTTGAAAACCAAACCTTCTGGGTCGCTGATTTTTTGGCGCAAGCGGACGTTTTGCGCGTCTATATCCGGGCGGTTCAAACCCAGCCGCAGCGCGCCAGCCACGATGTCTTCCAGATTGCGACCCACGCGCATCTGCAACTCACCGGCAATCACCTGCACCCAGTCGCGCAAATCGCTCATATTCTGGTTGAGGCGGCTGTCCATCTCGCGCACTTTTGTACGGAGCTCTATGAATTGTTGGTCTACCTGCTCAAAGCGTTGGTCAACCTGCTCAAAGCGTTGGTCTACTTGGTCAAAGCGTTCGCGCTGTTCGCCTCGAAATGAAGTGAACTCGTCCAGCAGGCGCGCGAACTCGTCTCGTCGCGGGAATTTCTCGTTGATGATTCCCTCGATGAAATAGACAAATTCCGGGTCCTGCTCCAAAAGGCGGGGCAGTTTACGCAGAACATAGTCTTTGATTTCGTCCAACTCTGTTTCGGTGAGCATAACCATTCTCTGAAACGGATTATAGCGTTCAACCCCAAAACTTCAAACGATAGACGGAAAAGGCGTCATTTTCGTTTGATCCGCGCCCGTTCAGCGCTTGGAAATCGCGGTCTGAAAAAAGGTAAAATCGCGCGGCGATTTAGAATGAGGAGCATTTGCGCTTGTTTCAGTCGCGAAATTCCATTTCATACCCAACGGGCGAATCCAAATGCGTTTGCCCTATTCAAACGACCCACCTGCCGCGTTTGAATTGACTTTTGGCTTTGCGAATGTACAATCGCGCGCACAGCAAGACAAATCGTCGCTGCGTTCCTACCGAACAAGCTTGTGGCTTGAGCCGCGCGCTGAACCAATGAACCGTCTTTATCTCTTGGGCACATTTCGCCTCGAAAGCGCTGGCGCCTTGGCGCGTCTGCCGCGCCGCAAGACCGAAGCTCTCGTCGCATTTTTGGCGCTGCATCCGCAGCCCCATTCGCGCGAACAACTCGCCGCGCTCTTGTGGGGCGATTCGTCCGACGACGCGGCGCGCGCTTCGCTGCGCGTTGAATTAGCCGCGCTCCGCAAAATTTGCGGCGATGATTTGCTGCTCGCCGACCGCGAAACAGTGCAGCTCAATCCCCACGCTGCCTTGTGGGTGGACGCGCTTGAATTTCTAGCCGCCGCGCCGCACGCCCAAACTGCGCGCATCGAAAACGCGCTCGACCTCTACCGCGGCGAACTCCTCGCCGATTTTTACGACGACTGGGTTCTCCGCTGTCGCGAGCAATTTCGCGCGCATTATCTCGCTTTGCTCTTGCATGTGACGCAATTTTTTCGCGCGCAAAGCGAATACGCGCGCGCGCTCGAATTCGCGCAGCGCGTTCTCGCCGCCGACCCCGCCAACGAACGCGCGCACCAGCATATCATGTTCTGCCATCTGGCAAGCGGCGACCGCCGCGCCGCGCTCGAACAATTTGCAAATTGTCAGCGCGCCCTGCGCGACGAATTGGGCGTCGCGCCGTCGGCAGACACGCTCGCGCTGCATGAATGGATTCGGCAAGAAACAGTCAGGTCCGCGGCGGCGCGTCTCACCAACCTGCCAATTCCGTTGACGAGTTTTATCGGGCGACAAAACGAAACGCGCGCGCTCAAAGAGTTGTTGACGCAAGCGCGCCTGACTACTTTGGTCGGCGTAGGCGGCAGCGGCAAGACGCGGCTCGCCATCCAAGTCGCCACCGACCTCGTGGACCAATTTCGCGACGGCGTGTGGTGGGTCGCGCTCGAAGCGTTGAATGACCCCGCGCGCGTGCCGCAAGCCGTCGCTACGACGCTGGGCGTACGTCAGGCGCCGCCGCAAACGCTGACGGATACTTTGAGCGAATGGCTTGGCGCGCGTCAACTCTTGCTCGCGCTGGACAACTGCGAACATCTCACCGTCAGCTGCGCGCAGTTGGTCGGAACGCTCTTGCGCCGCTGCCCTCATTTGCGCGTACTGACGACGAGCCGCGAGCCGCTCGGCGTGACCGGCGAAATAGTTTGGCAGGCGCCGCCCTTGACGCTTCCCGCGTTGACCCCTCCAACGTTAGCGCACACGTCAAACGTCGTCGGCGCTTTCGCGCAGCTCGCCGTCCAATACGAAGCCGTACGCCTCTTTGTCGAACGCGCAACGGCGACGCGGCGCGATTTTCAACTGAACGACGCCAATGCGCCTGCGGTCATTGAAATTTGTCGGCGGCTCGACGGGATTCCTCTTGCCATCGAATTGGCGGCGGCGCGCGTTCAAGCGTTCACCGCGCCCGAAATCGCCGCGCGGCTCGACGAACGTTTCCGTTGGCTGACCGGCGGCAGTCGTGACGCGCTGCCGCGTCAACAAACTCTGCGCGCCTTGATAGATTGGAGTTATGATTTGCTCGCGGCGGACGAGCGCGCGGTCTTTTGCCGCCTCGCGGCGTTCGCGGGCAGTTGGACTTGGGCGGCGGCTGAATTTGTTTGCAATGACGAAAACGCCGCCGAGAACGAGAAAACGCCAAGCGTTTCATCCGACCGCGCTGCCGCCCGCTTTGAGTTCGATACCCTCGCGCGTTTGGTGAGCAAGTCGCTCGTATTAAGCGAAGCGCACGGCGACGTCACGCGCTATCGAACGTTGGATACGCTGCGCGAGTACGCGCGCGAACGCTTGCAAGAGACCGGTCAAGCCGACGCCATCCACGCGCGCCACGCGCAATTTTTTCTCGCGGAAGCGGAAAAGATTGAGGCGCAATTCAATGACACGGCGCAGCCGGGTTCGCTCGACCAGCTGGTAACTATCCATGACAATTTACGCGCGGCGCTGGAATGGTCGCTCGAGCGGCAGCCCGAAACGGCGCTGCGTCTGGCGAACGCGCTCGGCGAATTTTGGCTTGTGCGCGGCTATTGGAGCGAGGGCGCCAAATGGTTCGCGCGCGTATTGGCGCAGCCCGCTTTGGCGCCGCCGACGCTCGCGCGCGCGACCGCGTTGAACCGGGCGGGGATGCTGACGCTGCGGCTGCGCGAATGGACGACCGCGCGCGCCGCTTTTGAAGCAGCTCTGGAAATTTTCCGCGCGTTGGACGACCGCGAACAAACCGCCAACACCTTGAGCAATCTCGGCGTCCTCGCCTCCGAGCGCCAAGATTGGGCGCACGCGCAAGCGCGCTATCAAGAGGCATTGACGCTGCGGCGCGCATTGGGCAAGCCGCGCTTGATTGCCATGACGCTCAACAATCTCGGCGTCGTCGCCAAGAATCAGGGCGATTATGCCGCCGCGCGCGCGTACTATGCGGAAGGGCTGGAGCTGCATCGCGCGGCAGGCAACAAACAGGGCATGATGGCGGCGCACGGCAATCTGGGAACGCTCGCGTTAAACCAAGCGGCGTACGAGACCGCGCGCCAACACATTGCGACGAGTCTCGCGCTGGCGCGCGAACTGGGCGCGAAATTTGCGATTGCGATGGGAACGGGCAATCTCGCGCGCGTCGCGCTCGCACAAAATCATTGGGCGGAAGCGCGCGCGCTCGCCGCGCAAACTCACGCGCTCTTTGGCGACCTGCACGATAATTTGAACCAAGCGGCGGCGTGCTATGATTTGGGCTATGCGGCGCTCCGCGAAGGCGATCTGCCTGCGGCGGCGCGCGCGTATGCCGAAGGCGTCGCGCTCGCGCGCGCGGCGGACGCGCCCGCCGCCATTCTCACCGGCTTGAAACGCCTGGCGAACCTCGCGCTCGCGCAAAATCAACCCGTCCGCGCCGTGCGCTGGTTGGCATGTCACTCGCGCGCGTGTCAGGAAATCAACGTGCCTGTCAGCGCATTCGAGAATCTTTTTTTCGAGAACGATCTAGCCCAAGCGCGCGCCCAATTGGACGACGCGACCTTTGCCGCCGCATGGGCGGAAGGTCAAACCCAAAGTTTGGAAGAAGCGATCAACGCGGCGCAGTGACGCCTAGACGCGGCGCTTTGCGCCTGCCGGTCGCAAAAACCTTGCAACTTGACGCCTCTCGCTGGCGCAAGTCGCAAGGTTTTTTGATTCATGGAGGTTACGCCGCGATACGACACAGGACGCTGAACGCCGTCGCGGAAATTTGCCGTACGTTTTCACGCTATTTTTTTCAAACTTCCGAAATCTCCGAGATTTCGAAAGTTTGAAGTCCTACCCCTAGCGCGAGCGATTCAATTTGCGATGAATTTACGATGGGTTGTTATAGTGATCCCGCAAAACGCGTCGGACCGTTTTGACCGTTCCAAACATCTTGGATGCGGACAAACGCTCCGAATAAACCCAGCTTTCAAAATGAAAGCGACATAGGAGAAGAAAAAATGCAGTTCAGCCAACCCATCCGCAATCTCATTCTCGCCGCGGGCATCGTTCTCGCCGTCATTCTCACCGCGTGCGGCGGCGAATCTGGCGCCAAAGCCACGACCGCGCCGACCGCCGCGTCAGCCACCGCCGCGTCCGCTACTGCCGCGCCGACCAAAACGCAGCCCACCGCCGCGCCCACCGCCGCGTCCGCAGGAATCAAATTGCTCGACGCGACCTTTGCGCGCAAACTCGACGAAAACCAAGCGCCGATTGATCCGACCGATACATTCGGTCCGACCGACCAAATCAATCTCTCGCTGAAATTCGACGGACGGCCCAAACAGGGCGTCGTCAAAACGCGCTTTATGTTCCAAGACCAATTGATTGCCGAAGCGCAGGTGGATTTCGCCCAAGCCAACAGCGGCGTCATTTTTTCCGTCGGCGAAGCGACGTACACCGGATTTTTCTTGACGCCGAACCAGCCCTTTCCCGCGAGCGACACGTATCACGCGGACGTTACGGTGAACGATAAACCGCTCGGCTCGTACAAATTCAAAATCGTCGCGCCCGAAACCACGCCCACTGACGCGCCGACCAAAGCGCCCACTGACGCGCCGACCGAGGCGCCCACGTCCGCCGCGGGCGAAGCGTTCACGTTTGGGAAATTCAAACTCTATACGCATCCCAAAGGATATTTTTCAATCATGCTGCCCGCCGCATGGCAAATCCAAGACCGCTCCAGCCAAGACGAAGGCATTATGATTGGCGCGCAAGAGCCGGAAGGACGCGGTTTGGTCATGGTTCATTTGATTGATGTAGAGCATCCGACGGACGGCGACACGCTCAAAGAAGTGGCTTCCAATTATGCCGAACGTTATTTTGGCAATTTGGACAATTACAAACTGCTCCGCGCCGCCGCGCAAGACGACACTAGTGCCGCTGCCGGTTACACTTTTACGATGGACATCAACGGCGCCAAGATGGACATGGCTGCCATGACCAACGTCGTCCGCAAGGATAACCGCGTCGGCTTTTTGAGCATTATCGTGCCGCTGAGCGAAACGAAAAATAAAGCGGTCCAGGACGCGATAGGAACGATTAGCGGCTCGTTCGGAATGAATAGCGCGCTGCCGCTGCCGCAATAAAACGCCGCTGGCGCGGTGACGAACTTGACGGCATCGCCAAATACTGCGGCGGCGCGTGGTCGCCGTTCGCTAATACAAGGAGGCAAACCTCATGTCACGCCAACGTTTTACAACTCGCCTGTTTTGGGCGCGTGCGATTGTATGCGCGCTTGTATTCGGCGCACTCTTGCTCTCAAGCGGTTCGCTCGTGCCATCTGCTGCCGCCGCCCATCATTTGGCGGTGAACGATTTTATCAATGCGGACGGGACGCTGAATCTGGCGGCGCAGCCGCAGGGGACGTTTGATTTGCGCGGCTGGAACGTCACCCTCGATTCGGTGCGCGGACCCGTCCTTGCGCCCGGCGCGTCCGCGCCCGCCGCGCCGAACGCTCCCACATGGTCGGCGCTCGCCCACAATGGGTTGAACAACGATGTGAATGCCCTTGCCGTGATTGGGAGCGATGTGTATGTCGGCGGCAGCTTTACCAATCTCCACACCGGTTCGTTTGGGGGACTGAACCGTATCGCCAGATATGACACGACCAGCTCCAGCTGGGGGGGATTGGGAAACAATGGATTGAATGGCGACGTGTATGCGCTGGCAGTGGACGGGACGGACCTGTACGTCGGCGGCGCATTCTCCCAAACCAGCGACGGTACCGTCACAGGGCTGAACAGAATCGCCAAGTACAACACTGCCTTCCCCGGCGGTTGGTCGGCGTTGTCAAACGATGGATTGGATGACACCGTGTCGGCACTGTCAGTGGTTGGGACGAATCTGTATGTCGGCGGCTCTTTTACCCAAACCAGCGACAGTACGGTCACAGAGCTGAACGGAATTGCCAAGTATGGCACTGGCTCCACCACCTGGTCAGTGTTGGCGCACAATGGATTGGATGGCATTGTGTATGCGCTAGCAGTAGACGGGACGAATTTGTATGTCGGCGGTAACTTTACCCAAACCAGCGACAGCGCGGTTACAGGATTGAACCATATCGCCAAGTATGACACTTCCGCCAACTCTTGGTCGGCGTTGGCAAACAATGGGTTGAATAACACAGTACGTGCGCTTGCAATCAGCGGGACGAACTTGTATGTCGGCGGCTTGTTCTCTCAAACCAGCGACAGCGCGGTCACGGGTTTGGTCGGTGTTGCCAAGTATAAAACTACCGTCCCCACCAGCTGGTCGGCGTTGGCAAACAATGGGTTGAATAACACAGTACGTGCGCTTGCAATCAGCGGGAGCGACCTATATGTCGGCGGCGCTTTCAGCCAGACCAACGACGGCGCGGTAAAGAACTTGAACTATATCGCCAAACTGACGAGCACGACCGCCGTCAACGTTACGGGGCCCCAAGCCCGCATCAACCCGAACGGCAGTATCGCGCTGAAATGGCAGACGACCAGCGAGACCGAAATCGCGGGCTTTGACGTGTATCGCCAAATAGGGAAACGCCCTTGGAAGAAAATCAATCCCGCGTTCGTGCAAGCGCAGCATCCAGGCGATGCGGCGGGCGCGTCGTATCGCTTTACGGACAACCGCGTAAAAACGGGCAAGACCTATCGCTACAGAATTCAGGTGTGGTATCTGGATGGTCACAGCGAATGGGCAGCGAGCGCGCGCGTCAAGGTGAAATAAACATCAAGACCCCAAACGTTTTTCAACGCTGGCGCGCATCGAGTCGCACTCGAGCTGAAAACGTTTGGGGTCTCAACAGAGGAACAAGACCCCAAACGTTTTTCAACGCTGGCGCGCATCGAGTCGCACTCGAGCTGAAAACACTTGGGGTCTCACAAAGGAGAATGTACGATGAATACCGAACAAACCACCCCAACGAACGTGAATGCTCCCGCCGAACAGCCCGTCGCCAAGCAAGTTTGGGAAACGCCCGAACTGCGCAGCATGGAACTGGAGGACACCGAGGGCGGAGCAATACCCGGAACCACAGAGGATAACGTGTACGAACTCAAGAGTTGAGCGACCGCCCAGCCCTTGTGGATTGAGACATTGGAGAACGGCATAAAACAGTTTGGCATTGGAATCGGTCTTGCCGCGCTGCCGGCGCTGGCATCAAGCGCCGTTCTCTTTTCGTCCGCGCAAGCTGTAACGCGCGGCGGCACGCGCGTCCGCTGCGGATGAAATAGGCAAAATCGAACCGCGTGGTATAATTGCTGCCGTCATGCCAAGCGCGATCATTCTCTTCAAGCCACAGCAACGCCGCGGCTTGCCCTTTCGCAAACCTCCAAGCGACGCGCTGTTTCCGTTTGTCTCGCAGTGAGCAAACGGGACAGCGTGTTTTTTGTGCGACAATTTTCATTCTGCTTATGGAGGTTTCTCATGTCAGGTCATTCCAAATGGTCAACGATTAAACGAAAAAAGGGCGCGGCGGACGCCAAGCGCGGTCAACTCTTTACGCGCATTGCGCGCGATATCACGATTGCGGCGCGCGAAGGCGGCGGCGACCCCGACGCAAATTTCGCCTTGCGGCTCGCGGTGGACAAGGCGCGCGGGGCGAATATGCCCAAAGACAATATCGAGCGCGCGATTCAACGGGGCCTCGGCGGCGGGAGCGACGGCGGACAACTCGACGATATTTCTTATGAAGTGTACGGTCCCGGCGGCGCGGCGCTGATTGTCCAAGTGCTGACCGACAATCGCAATCGCGCGGCGTCCGAAGTGCGCCGCGTCATTACGCGCGCGGGCGCCAATCTCGCATCCGCCGGCGCCGTCGCGTGGATGTTTGAAAAGCGCGGCATCTTTACCATTCCGCTTCAAGACAAAGCCGCCCAAGACCTCGAGTTGGAATTGATTGACGCGGGCGTGGACGACCTCAGCGCGGACGGCGAACACATTGAAGCGTACGTCGCGCCCGAACGTTTGCGCCCCGTGCGCGAGGAAATACAAAAACGTCACATCCCCATCGAAAACGCGGAGCTATCGCTCATCGCCAAATCGAACGCGGACGTTTCATCCGCCGACGCCGTCAAAACCTTGCAGCTCGTCGAACAACTCGAAGAGCTCGACGACGTGCAAAAAGTCATCACCAATTTGAATATCACGGATGAAGTGATGGCGGAATTTGAAAAGGCGGCAGCATAACGCTATCGCACCATCGCACCATCGCACTATCGCACTAACTCCCAACTGAACTAGCTCACCATGATTGCCCTCGGCATTGACCCCGGCACCGCGCTGTGCGGTTATGGCATTGTACGCGCCAGCGACGACGAGTACGCGCTTGTCGTTTGCGGCGCGATCGCTACGCCCGCCAAGACGCCGCTCGAACAACGGCTGCTCACAATTTATAATGAATTGTCCGCGCTGATTCGCCAATACCGCCCCGACACCGCCGCCGTCGAAAAACTTTTTTTCTCGCGCAATACCACCACCGCCCTCTCCGTCGGACACGCGCGCGGGGTCGCCATGCTCGCCCTCGCCCAAGCGCACATTCCGCTTTGCGAATACACGCCCAACGAAATCAAACAAGCGGTCGCCGGGTACGGCGGCGCGGACAAATATCAAATGCAGCAGATGGTGCGGATGCTGCTCCATCTCGACGCCGCGCCCAAACCCGACGACGCCGCCGACGCGGTCGCCATCGCGCTGTGTCATTTGCAAAGCGCGCGCTTGCGCGAATTGATTGCAAGCCAGAGCTAAGGGCTAGCGCGAATTCAAAATCGCTCGGACCGAGTACAGCGCATGATTGCTTTTTTACGCGGAAAATTATTGCAGCGCGGCGCCGATTCCGTCATTCTTGACGTCAACGGCGTCGGCTATCGCGCGCGCGTGCCCGCGTCTACATTGGAAACGTTGGGCGACGACGGCGCGCAAATCGAATTACACATTCACACGCACGTACGCCAGGACGATATTTCGCTCTTTGGTTTCTCCACCGCCGACGAACTCGATTTGTTTGAAATGCTGTTGAGCGTTTCGGGCATTGGGCCCAAAGTCGCGCTCGGCATTCTTTCCGCCGCGCCGCCGCAGGAAATTCGCAACGCCATCGCGTCGGGCAATCTCGAAATCTTGGGCGGCATTAAAGGCATCGGCAAAAAAACCGCGCAGCGCCTTGTGCTGGAACTCAAAGGCAAAATCGAACTCGGCGACGAAATCAGCGAGCTCTCGCCGCTCGACGGCGAAGTGGCGGCGACGCTCATCAATCTCGGTTACAGCGCGGCAGAGGCGCAGCGCGCGGCGCGCGCGGCGTCCGGCAAAACGCTCGAAGACAAATTGCGCGGCGCGCTGCAATACCTGGGCGGTTGAGCGCCCTTTCCAACGCGTCCGCGCGCAGGGGATGATAGAAAACGACAGGAATGGGTGTGGAACAATTTGACGTTGTAATCGCTGGCGGCGGACCGGGTGGACTGTCCGCCGCTAAAATTTTAGCCGAGCGCGGCGCGCGCGTTCTGATTCTCGAAGCGAACGCCGAAATCGGTTCGCCCACGCGCACAACGGGCGGCACGTTTATCCGCGACGCCCAAGAACTCGGCATCCCGCCGCGTTTGTACCACGTCCTGCGGCGCGGGCGTCTACATTCCGCCACACGCGTCGTCGCGCGCGAATATCCGACGCCGTTCGCGTGCATCCTCAACGTGCGCGGCGTTTTTCAATTTCTGGCGGAGCGCGCGATTGCGGCGGGCGCAAACCTCCGCGTCGGCGCGACAGCGCGCGATATTTTGACAGAGAACGGAACCCTTGTCGGCGTCGCGGCGCAAGACGCGCGCGGACGCGCCTTTGAAACGCGCGCCCGCTTGACCATAGACGGCACGGGCTATCGCGCGACCTTGTGCAAACGCGCGGGCGTGCATGGCGGCTTTACGCGGTTTGGCGTCGGCGCGGAATACGACATGTACGCGCCGCATTATGACGAAAGCGAAACGGTGGGCATCGTCGGCAGCGCGTTCGCGCCGGCGGGATACGCGTGGACCGCGCCGTACGGCAATCAGCGCGTACGCGTCGGCATCGGCATCATTCACGGCGACTCGACCGAAAATCCGGCGGATTATTTGGACAAGTTTGTGAGTCAGGCGGAAAAATTCAACGTCAATCTCAAAGGCGCGCAGCCGCTCGAATATCATCACGGCTTGATTCCATCCGACGGCATGGCGCCAAAATTTGTCGGCAATGGCATTATGGCGGTGGGCGACGCGGCGGGACAACCGTCCGCTTTGTTAGGCGAAGGCATTCGGTGGGCGATGCGCGGCGGAATTCTGGCGGGCAACGTCGCGGCGGACGCGCTGCAAGCGAACGACGTTTCGGAACAATTTCTTGCGCGCTATGAACGGCAGTGGCGCAAAACCTACGGCAAAAATTTACGCATCGCCGCGGCGATCAATCGGCGCATCGCGGGCTGGACGGACGCGCAGTGGGACGAGGGCGTCGAACTGCTCAATCAATTGAACGCCGAACAATTCGGTCACGCGCTCGCGTCAAATTTTGTCAGCAGTTGGACGCTGTGGGCGCTGGCGGGAAATCCAAAACTCTTGCGTAAAAGTTTGGGCTTGGTACGAGAAATGCTGCGGACGCGCTCAAACTGACGCCGTAATTCCGAGCGCGAAAAATCAACGTCGCGCAAAAAAAACGCGGCAGGTTTTCAGAAACCTGTCGCGTTTTTATATTTTTATTTCGTCCCGCGCAAAAATACCGCTTGCCATGGGCTATAGTGACTGGTAAATTTTTCGCGCGTCACCAATTGTCCGTTCTGATAAATCTCGCGATACAGCGTCACGTCTTCGCCGTCCACCGCAAAATCAATTTGTTTCGTCGTGCCGCGCGGCAGCGTCGGGTCGTCAATATACTTTGTCGGCGGATGCGGCACGATATTGCTCACCGCCGGGTCGGTCATTTTCACTTGGCGGCCATTTGGTTTCGTGCCGTAAAAATTGAACGTCAAACGCAGGTTCGGCACGTCAAGCGCCGGCTCGATTAAAATGTAATTCGGCGTATCGTTGACAAATTTCATGTCCGCGCTCGGCACAAAGACCGCCGCGTCCAAACCCACCGGCGGCTCGTAATATCCCACACGATAGGCGTGCTCCCAACGCTCGGTAATCGGAAAGCCCGCAAAGAATGCCGCGCGAAACATCGTCGTCGAAACTTGGCACACGCCGCCCCCGGGGCCCAGCACCGTCTTGTTGCCAAAAATCACGTACGCGTCCGCGTAACCGTTCGCCTCGACGATTTCGCTCAGATACTTGTTGAACGAAAACGTCGCGCCCGGCGGAATCACCACGCCGTCAAACGACGCTTGCGCGGTCTTGATATTCTGGATGCGATTCGGGATGGAACCTCTGAATTGACTCGTGCCGGAAGAGACCAATTCCGTAATGCCGAATTTGTCCTTGTCGCGCATGTCCACCGCCGGTTTCGTCACCGTCACCGCGAGGTCCACCGTATTGTTACGCAGCGCGTCGAGAGGCGAAGCAGCGGGCAGCGCGTTGCCCGGCGCGCGCGTTACCGCCGTCGCCTGTTGAAAACGCTGCGTCACGATTTGCATCGTCGCGTCCACGTTCAACTCGCGCCCCTCTTGGCTCGACACAATCGGCGTCAGCGCGCCATTGTCAAAATGAAAACGCGCGTCGCGCGGCGTTTGATTGATTTCGCGCGCCAACGCTTCCACCTGCAAGCGCAGCGCGGCGTCGTTCAACAGCGCGCGATACGTCAACGAACCGTCGGCATTGGAAACCGGCTGCAGCGTCAACAAACGCGCGAGCGCGGCTTGATCAATCGCCCATGCGCGGTCTTGAAATTTCAAAACCAGCGGCGTTTGCAAAAACGCGCTGATTTGCGCCCGCGCTTTTTGCGCGTCCACCGCGTGCGGCGCGAGGTCTTGAATCGGCAGCGCGATTTCGCCGCCGGGCGATTCGGCGAACTTGATGATGCGCGCCAACGTTTCCGCGCCGTCCAAACGGCGTCCCGCGAGCGCGGGCGTTTCCAACAACTGCATCCCTTCGAGCCGATACGACGCGTCGCGCGGCTGTCGGTCAATTTGCGCGGCGAGGACGCTGACATATTGGCGCGCCGCCGCCTCGTCGAACGCCGCCGCCGCGCCGACATCCGCGCCCAACGTCAACGCGCGGACTTGCTCCAGCCACGCCAACAGCATGTCTTGGCGATGTCCGATTTCAAATGCCGCGTCGAGCGCGGGTTTCAAATCGCTGCGAAAACCGAGTTCCCAGGGCCAAGCGCGATAAACGTTCGAGCCGTCGCGCAAAATAATTTGTTCGCCGCCAAAACGCGCCAACAGCACATTCGGATCGCCCAATTTGGCGCGGATGCGTTCGTCCGCCTGCACGCGCGTCATGCCGCCGATCTCTTCGCCCAACACGCGCACGCCCGGCACGGCGCGGTCGCGAATGTAAAATTGATATGCCGCCGCCGCGCCCACAACCAAAACCGCGCCGAGAAATAAAACAAGCAAGGGCGCGCCGAAACGCGGCGCGCGTTGACGCTTGGCGCGGCGCTGCGCGCGACGCAAATCCACGCGCGCTTCGGGCGTCAAATCGGGCGGCGGCGGGGCGACAGACGGCGTCCCTGCCGCGTCAGGATTGTGTTTGCGCGCATGCGGCAGCGCTTTGAAAGGTTGATAGTTGGAATCGTTCGGGTCGGACATTTTTTATTCACGTTCGCGGAAACGCGCTCACAGTATAATCATTTCGCGCGCGGGCGGCAAACTGCGTTTTTATCACAATCCAAATTAGCGCGGCGTAAATTTCACCGCGTCCCACACAATTTTTGTACAGCCAAAACATTCGTACGTCGTATCGGACAGCGCCACATATTCGCCCCCCTGCCCCGCGAACGCAAACGCGCCGAGCGAAACCCATTGGTCTTGATATTGCGCTTGCGGCACGGTTACAAAATCCATTTCGCCATTGTGATAAATCGTGTAACGCGCGTTCCGCGTCGTCGCCGCGTTCTTGGGGATAAATACTTGGACCTCGTAATTGCGCGCTTGCGTCAACGGCGGATACCAGCGGCCCCAATTGTACAACGGCTGCAAGAATGCGTTGTTATTGGTCCACAAAGCGCCGCCACCGTACCCGTTCGTCGTCGTATGCCAAGCCGCGTCATTACCGCCTTGCGTCCAGCCCGCGCCCTGCGCGTCCACAATGATTTCGTTCGCGGCGGCGGACGCGGGCAGCGCGGGCGCGACGACGCCCGGCGTCAGCGTCAATGCGATTTGCGCGCCGCCCGCGCTCTGAAAATATTCCACGCGCCATTGGTGCGCGCCCTGTTCCAAATAGACGGCGGTTGTATAGGCGGTCGGCGACTGTTCGCGCCACGCGTCGAGAATCAAGGCGTCGTCTATGAAAACACGCGCGCCGTCATCTGTGAGCAAATTGAGCGTGTAAAAGCCAGCGGTCGGCGTCATCCGCGTCGCCTCCCAGCGCGCGGAGAAAAATTGACCGCCGAGGCCGCACGGCGGCAAAGCGTCGTTCCAATTAAATTGCAGCTGCGCCGCGTCTTGCTCGCACACGGCGGGCGGGGTGAGCGTTGGATTATCGAACCACGCGCCGCGCCACGTTTCGGCAGCGGGCGCGTCCGACGCTTGCGTCGCCGGTTTGATAAAAAGACTGACGACGGCGTTGCCGCCCTGTTCAAAATATTCTACGCGCAGCGGCACGCTGCCGTTCACATACAAAGTGCGTTCGTACGTTTGGGGCTGCTGCGGCGTCCACGCGTCCAGCGCCAGCGTATCGCCGACCCACACGCGAATGCCGTCGTCCGCCGTCGCCATAAAGGTATAATTGCCCGGCGCGAAATTGTATACGCGCATCCAGCGCGCGGAAAAATTGTCGGCGGGGATGCGCGCGTCGGGACTGCCCGCGCCCCAATTGAAATTAATATCGGCGGCATTGACGCGCACGCGCGGCGCGCCGAGCAAATACGGATTGTCAAAGTATTCGCCCATCCAATCGGGAAACGCGCCGGGCGGCGCGAAACGCAGCTGCGCGGTCATGGCGCCGCCGCCTTGATAGTATTCCACGCGCGCCAGATGATAGCCCGCCGCGAATTGTTTGGTTTTGACGCGCGTCAGGGGCGCGTGGTCGTACCACATATCTATAACAAGTTCGTTATCAATCCACACGCGCCCGCCATCGTCGGCGGTAAAATAAATCGTCCACGCGCCGGAAGATTCCATCTGGTACCAACCTTCCCAGCGCGTCGAAAAATCGGTTGACGGCACAACGCCGGGCGCGGGCGAACTCGCTTCGGGGTACGACCAATTGACGACCGGTTCCGGGCGCGTCAAAAGCGGGCTGCCTTGTAGATTACGCCCGTTATAATACGCGGCAAGAAATCCGTCGGTGGGAATTTGGGCGTGCGCGGATTGAAAACTAATGCCGAGCGCGCCCAGTAAAAACGCGGCGAGCCCGACAACGCGCAAAATTCGCGTCATAAAAGAATCGAAAAAAACGGGTAAAGCAAAATGCGGCGTGCGTCAACGCTAAATTGACGCTGCGGCGCGGGGTTTCGTTCCAAGTGTAACACGCGCGCGCACGCGCGCGAAATCGCGCCAGCGCGCAAATTTCAAATTTATAGAGTTCCCAAATTAAAAGCGCAGGATGGAGACCTGACAGATTTTAGCCGCGTCCGCGCCGCCTTACGCGCGCGCGACGAAAACCTGTCAGGTTTTGGCGCGATGTTTATTTGAGCTGTCTATTAGCTTGACGAGGCGCCATAAAAAAACCTGACGGCGGCGCCGTCAGGTTTTTATTTCGGCATTACGGACAAACTCGCAGAACCATGCCCGCGTAAATCAAGTTCGGATTGTGTATATTATTCCACTGCATCAACTGCCATACCGTTACGCCAAAACGCCAGGCAACGTTAGTGAGCGTGTCGCCATAGCGCACGACGTACCAACAAGAGGGCTGGGGCTGCGGCGGCGGCTGTGGTTGGGGCCACGGTTGTGGGTTATTGCAGGGCCATTGGCACGGCGGCAGCGCGGTGGGCCATACCGGCGGCGGTACGACAGTGGGTTGAACCGGCGGAGGCGCGGGCGGATACGGGCAGCGCCAGGTATAGGGCTGACCTTTTAACGCCCACGAAACGCACGCGACCCCGGCATTGGGCGCGTTATAGTACTTTACCATGAACGGATACCAGCCCGGCGCGGGAATGGTGAAATCGCCTTGATGCCATGTTGGACCTTGATCGTACCAGGCGTTCATGGCAATCGCGCCATTGACCCAAACGTTCATACCGTCGTCGTTCAGCGTGTACACGGTATACGTTCCCGCCGTCGGGAAAAAGACCGCGCCGTTCCAACAACCCATGTAATTCGTCGGATTGATGACGCCCGGCGCGGGCGAAGCGCCTTCGGGCCAATACTTGAAAATCTCGGCATCCGTCGTCACAAACGACGGATTATCCGGGCAATACATCCCGCCCGCGTCATAATAGTTGTAATAACGCGTTTGGAAATTGCCGGTCTGCGCCGTCGGCGCGGCTTGAGCTTGCGGCGCCAGCGCCAAGACAGTCAGCAGCGCGACGCCAGCCAGCGTCAAAAAAACGATTGCTCGTCGGTACATATAAAACTCCCTTCCGCACGTTTGCGTTGCGCGACAAGCGCCAGCGCGGGCATTGGCTCATCGGGCGAACGCGGAACGATTAAAGAGTCGTCAGGTTACACGCGCACTATACCACAAAATTCGATTTTTGTCGCGTCCAATTATGGAACTTTGACCGCCCCCGAATCGCGCTTGTTGCCTTGCGGTCGAGCGACGCCGCGTTGGCTCGTGACGATGCCGCCGCCAAAAAATTACAGTTTGTTCACAACGGCGCGCCCCAAAAACCGCCGCGCGCACACAACGCGTTACAACCCGTGTTACGCCGTCCAGCGAAAAAAATAGCGCGAAAGCATATGACAAATTTCAAATTTGTCGTACCATTGCGGAACGTGAGTTATAATAAAATTGTCACCGTGACCAATTCTTTCGCGCAGATTGTGGTGCGCGTCCCCCTCACCTTTTCGCATCCGGCGGATGCCGCGCCGGACCTTGCGCCCGCGCCGTACGCGTGGGTGGAACGCAGTTTCACGTACAGCGTTCCCGAAACGATGCAAAATGAAATCTGCGTCGGGCAATTGGTCTGGGTTCCGTTCGGCGCGCGGCGTTTGCAAGGCATCGTCATCGCGCTGGCGGCCAAAACCGAGATTGCCAATACGCGAGACATCCAAGAAATCGTCGAGACGCAGCCCTTCGTCACGCCCGCGCAAATCGAACTGGCGCGCTGGATGGCGCGCGCGTATCTCGCGCCGCTCTCGGATTGCGTATGGCTTTTTTTGCCGCCGGGCATCGAAGCCAAAAGCGAAACGTGGCTCGAACGCACGCCCGACGCAACTCTTTCCGACGACCTCACAGAGAAACAACGCGCGCTGCTCGAAAAAATTTTGGAACGCGGCGCGCTCAAAACGACGCAGCTTGAAGCGAATGAAAGCGCCGCGGCAGACGCGCTCGTGCGACGCGGCTTGTTGAACAAAAGCGTGCGCGTCCGTCCGCCGACCGCCAAGCCGCGCGTGGTCGAACAGGTTCGACTCGTCGTGGATGCCGCCGTCGCGCGCGAAAAAATCGGCGCGCTCGTCCCGCCCGACCCGGCGACAACTTTTTGGTCGCTCAGTTCAAAATATCAGGAATTGGTCCCCGCGCTGTCTGTGCCGCAAGCGCGCGTCTGCGTGTATCTGCGCGAACACGCTAACGCGGTCTCGACGCGCGCATTGGCAAGCGCGCTGGGCGCGTCCGCCGCGACGCTGCGCGAATTGGAAAAAGCGGGTTGGATCGTCCGCGCCGCGCGCCCGAATTTGGACAGCCCGCTCGCGCTCCGTCTCGACGCCGTCGTCGCGCTGCTCGCGCAAACGCGCGCGCCGCTGCAAACCGCGACGCTTTACGACAGCGTCAACGTGACGCGCGCCGATTTGAATAAATTGCGAACGGCGGGCGTCATTACCGTCGAACAGCGCGAAATTCTGCGCGATCCGCTCGCCGCGCAAACCTACGCGCCTGCCCAGCCGCCCACGCTCACCCGCGAACAAGATGCGGCATGGCAAGAAATTCGCCGCGCGCTCGACGCGCCCGCGCACGGCGCGACATTCCTCTTGCACGGCGTCACGGGTTCGGGCAAAACCGAAATTTATCTCGACGCCATCGCGCACGCGCTCGCGCGCGGCAAACAAGCCATCGCGCTGATTCCCGAAATCGCCTTGACGCCGCAAACGGTGCGGCGCTTTGGCGCGCGCTTTGGCGAACGCATCGGCGTCATTCATTCGCGCCTGTCCATCGGCGAACGCTATGATACGTGGCGGCGCATTCGCGACGGCAAAATTGACGTGGTCATTGGCCCCCGTTCGGCGCTCTTTGCGCCGCTGCCGCGTTTGGGCATTATCGTTATGGACGAAGAACACGACGCGTCGTACAAAAGCGACGTGGAATTTCCGCACATGCCCGCGTATCATGCGCGCCAAGTCGCGCTGTACATGGCGCGCGCGCAAAACGTCGTCGTCGTTCTCGGCAGCGCGACGCCGGATCTGGAAACGTTCGACCGCGCGCGGCGCGGCGAATTAAAATTATTGGAACTGCCGCAGCGCGTCATCGCGCACGGCAGCGCGAACGCGCCCGTGCGTTATCAAGCTTTGCCGCCCGTCGAAATCGTGGACTTGCGCGTCGAATTGAAACGCGGCAATCGTTCCATGTTCAGCCAGACGCTGCGCGACGGGTTGAACGAAACGCTCGCGCGCGGCGAGCAGGCGATTTTGTTTTTGAATCGGCGCGGCACGGCGCAAACCGTCGTATGCCGCGATTGCGGTTATGTGTGCAAATGTCCGCGCTGCGATATTCCCTACACGCTGCACAGTTTCGGCAATCAGACCGCGCGCGATTTGGTGTGCCACCAGTGCGGCAAACGCCGCGCGATTCCGCGCCAATGTCCCGAATGTGGCAGCGCGCGGATTCGCGGTTTGGGCGTCGGCACGGAAAAATTGGAGCAAGCCGTGCGCGACGAATTTCCGAACGCGCAAACGCTGCGCTGGGATTGGGACGCGACGCAAGACAAAGACGCGCCGCAAGAAATTCTCGACGCGTTTTTGCGCGGCGAGGCGAACGTTTTGATTGGGACGCAAATGATCGCCAAGGGCCTCGATTTGCCGCGCGTGACGCTCGTCGGCGCGGTGAACGCGGACACGGCGCTGTTCTTGCCCGATTTTCGCGCGGCGGAACGCACGTTTCAATTATTGACCCAAGTCGCGGGGCGCGCGGGTCGCAGCGCTTTGGGCGGACGCGCGATTTTGCAGACGTACAATCCCGAACATTACGCCATTCAAACGGCGGCGCAACATGCCTATCATGCGTTCTTTGAGCGCGAAATGAGTTTCCGCCGCGCGGCAGGATATCCGCCGGCGCGCGCTTTGACGCGTTTGATCTTTACGGGCGCTTCTGCCACAATAGCCCAAACGGCAGCGCAAACGCTGGCGCGGCAATTGCAAGATCGCGCGCGGCGGCACGGCATTTTGGATGTCGAATTATTTGGACCCACGCCCGCGTTCTATGCCAAACGGCGCGGCAAATATCGCCGCCACATTCTGCTCAAAGGCGCCGGCGCGCGCGAATTACTTTCGCTCTATCCCCTCCCTCACGGTTGGCGCGTGGACGTGGACCCGCTGGATTTATTGTGAAAGATGATTTTTGATTTCCAATTACCGCTTTCCGATTTCCGATTTCCGCTTTCCAATTTCCGATTTCCAATTTCCGCTTTCCAATTTCCGATTTCCAATTTCCGATTTCCGCTTTCCAATTTCCGATTTCCGCTTTCCGCTTTCCAATTTCCGATTTCCAATTTCCAATTTCCGATTTCCGATTTCCAATTTCCGCTTTCCAATTTCCGCTTTCCGTCTTTCAACTTATGAACTCTACCCGTCTCATTCTCATCGTCATCCTGCTCTGCCAATTCGCGTTGGGCATTTTGTACGCGACGCGGACGCCGCAATGGCAGGCGCCGGACGAACCCGCGCATTTTAATTATGTGCGCGCATTGGTCGAAACCGGCGCGTTTCCGATTTTGCAGCAAGGCGATTACGACCAGGCGTATCTGGAAAAAATCAAAGCGGCAAAATTTCCGCCCGATATGACGGTGGATTCCATTCGCTACGAAGCGCATCAGCCGCCGTTGTATTATCTGCTCGCCGCGCCCGCGTACCTGTTTGCACGCGCCATAGGTTTTGACGCGGTTCTGGCGCTGCGCTATTTGAACGTGGCGCTGGGCGTGATTTTGTCCGCGCTCGCCTTTATGATTTTTACGCGCGTCTTTCCAAAGAATCCGCTCTTGCAGCTCGCGGGCGTCGGCATTATCGCCACCGTGCCGATGCATCTCGCCATGAGCGCGGCGATTAATAACGACACGCTCGCCGAAATCGTGATGGCGTTTATACTGTGGTTGAGCGTCTTGCGCGCGCAAGGGAAACTCGACGACAAACGTTTTTTTGTTTTCGGCGGCATCGCGTACGGCGTCGCGCTGTTGACCAAGACGACCATTTATTCGAGCGTCATTCTGCTCGTCGTCGCCGAATATGCGTATCGTTACATTCAAAACGCCAAACAAAATTCCGGCGCGGCGCGTTTAACCGCGCGGCGCGTCAATCGTTCGCTGTGGAGCGGCGGCGTCAAAACGCTCGCGCCGTTATTTGGAATTGCGCTGGCGGTGGCGGGCTTGTGGTTTGTACGCAACGCGTTCGTGTACGGCGCAAACGATGTATTGGGCTGGGCGCGGCACGACCTCGTCGTCGCGGGACAACCGACCACCGCGCAGTTCATCGCCCAGTACGGACTGCGGAACGTCGTATTTGATTTTTTTGCGATTTCATTCAAATCGTTCTGGGCGCAGTTCGGCTGGATGGGCGTCTTGGTCAACGACCGCATCTATACGTTTTTATTTGTGTTGAGCGCGGCGGCGACGTTCGGCGCGCTGCTGTGGGTCGTACGGCTAACGCGCGAGCGCAAAACTTTTGCCGTCGAAATCCGTTGGACGTGGATTCTGCTCGGCGCGTTGTTGACGCTCGGCGTCGCGGCGCACGTGTATTACAATTTGAAATACGTCCAGCCGCAGGGTCGTTATTTATTTCCGGGCTTGGGCGCGCTCGCGGCGTTTTGGGCGGCGGGCTTGTACGAAATTTTCAACGCGCGTTACGCGCGCATCCTGTTGGCATTGTTGTACGTCGTCATGCTCGCGCTCGATTACGCGGCGTTGGCATGGTTCATCGTACCGCAATTGAGCCGTTAAAGGAGTGAGATGAGTTTCCTTCGCAAATTATTTTCGGGCGGCAATCCGGCGCTGCCGCACGCGTCAAACAACGCCGACCCGCACGCGTGGTACATGTACGTCCAGTGCGGCAAATGCGGCGCGCCCGTCGCGATTCGCGTTGATTTGCGTAACGACCTCAGCGTTGATTACGAAACCAACGGGCGTTATGTACGCAAAGAAATCATGGACAGTACTTGTTTTCAATTGATGTACGCCACAGTGCATTTCGACGGCGACGGCAAGGCGACAAGCCAAACCATCGAACGCGGAAAATTTCTCGACCGCGCGGAATATGACGCGCTCAAAGCCGCGTGGGACGCCAAAAAAGCCAAATAGACGCAAAATCTGCCCATTCACCTACTGTCAATAATTTTCTGTATTTTAGAAAATCTTTTGAAATAATGAAAAACTATTGACAAAATTTATAATTATGCTACAATAATTGACGCAAGACGTTAAATTTTGGAGTGAGCATGAATAAATTACCTTCGCGTTGTCCCATTTGCGATCAAGAAATGCACGTAACCGCGCTCGATTGCGCGCACTGCGGCACGGAATTGCGCGGACAATTTGAAATCGGGCGGTTTGCCCGGCTTGGCGCCGACGACATTCATTTTATCGAATTGTTTGTAAAAAATCGCGGCAACGCGTATCGCGTCGCCGAAGAATTGGAAATCCCCTATTCCGGCGTCCGCGCGCGCTTGACCGAAATTATCGGCGCGATGGGTTACGAAACCGAGCAAGAGTCGCGCGAAGAGACCGCCGTGACCGGCGAACGCCGCAAAGAGATTTTGGACCAAGTCGCCAGCGGCACGCTGACTTCGGACCAAGCAATCCAGATATTGCAAAGCGCAGCCCCACAAGGAGTTTGAAATGGCAAATCCGCAGCGCCAACCCATTCCATACGCGCGCGACCATACGCGCACCATTGAAATCGTTCAGGAACCGACGCGGCAAGACCAAGTCATCAATATCGTTGACGACGTCAAACAGCTGCAAACGCTCTCCAAAGTTCCCGCCACGCGCGTTTTCCGCCGCTTGTTTTTTATCTGGTTTCGCGTCTATGTGCGCTCGACCAAACACGGCAAGACCGAACGGGTCAACGTGAAAATTCCCCTGCCCATCCCGTTCGTTGGCGCGGCATTTTCGCGCGAACTGTCCGCGCAAAAAGCGGCAAAGATTGCGGCAGAGGCGCGACGGGGCCACGCGGTCGAAATAGACGAATTGCTGGAATCGGAAATGGGTTTTGAATTTGTGCGCGTGCTGGAAGAACATCCCGAACGCGGCAAAAGCGAATTGGTCGTGGTCGGTTTCGATTAACCGCTGCGGCATAGCGCGTCACGAAAAAAATTATGGTTGCCCAAATCGTTCGTCAAGGCAGCGCGAGTTTTAGCGGCGTGCGTCCGTTAAATCCCGGACGCGATTTAGCGCAGGTCGCCTTGTTATTGGAAGAAGCGTTTCGCCAAGACCTCGGCGCGCTGCACGCCTGGGCGCGCATTCCCATCTTGCGCAATATCGGCGCGTCGCTGGCGTCTACGGCGTTCATGCCCGCGTCAACCGAAAGCTTGCGCGGCTTTGTCTATGAACAAGACGGCCGCATCATCGGCAATGTGACGCTGACGCTCGACGACAGCCGCGCCGCGCGCTGGATGATCAGCAACGTCGCGGTCGCGGAAAAATATCGGCGGCGCGGTTTGGCGCGCCAATTGATGCAAGCCGCCATTGACGAAGCGCGCGCGCGCAACGCGCGCTGGTTGATTCTCAACGTCCGCCCCTGGAACGACGGCGCGCAGCGTTTGTACCAAGCGCTGGGTTTTGAAACGGTGGATACCGAAATGCAATACGTCCGCACCCGCGCCCACGCGTTCGCGGAAACGGCGCTGCCCCTCCGCCGCCTGCGCGCCGCCGAATATCGCGCGGCGTATCAACTTGCATTAGACAGCGTGAGCGCGTTGCTGCGCGAATTTCGTCCCCCCTTGAAAGCGGATTTTGCTTTGCAATGGCAAGACCGTTTATCCGAACGCACGCTCGATTTTTTGACGATGCAATCCACCGAACGCTGGGGTTGGTTTCAAGGGGATGCGCTCGCGGCAACGTTGACGCTGCACGCGCAAAAACTCGGCGCGCCGCACAAATTGGATCTGCGCGTTTTACCGTCCGCGCGCGGCAGCGCGGAACGCGGCATGCTCGCGGCGGCGCTCCAACGGCTCGGCGCTTTTCCGCCGCGCGAGATTCACGCGCGCGCGCTGACGGGACACACGGAAATGGTCGCGGCGCTCACGGACGCGGGTTTCGTGCCGACGCGCGGGCTAACGTTGATGTATAAAAATTTTCGGTATTGACCGTCTCTGCATGCGGCAAGGAGTATAGTTATGGCTACGGCTGAAGAACGCATTCAAATTTTAAAAATGATCGAAAATCGGCAAATTTCCGCCGAAGAAGGCGCGCGCTTGCTCGCGGCGCTGGACGACAAACCCGCGCCCGAAATGCCGCCGCCGCCATCGCCCAGCACGCGCGGACGGTGGCTGCGCGTGCGCGTGACCGATTTAAAATCCGGCAAGCGCAAAGTCAACGTGAACATTCCGTTGAGTCTGGTGGACATCGGGCTCAAGATGGGCGCGAAATTTTCGCCCGTCGGCTTGGAAGGGCTGAACATGAATCAGATCATGGCGGCAGTCAAAGCCGGCGACACGGGCAAAATTGTAGACGTCGAAGACGAACAAGACGGCGAGCATGTAGAAATTTACGTGGAATAAAAAATGTTCCAAGCTCTCCGCAATCGCAGCGTCGCGCTTTTATTTTTCGGTCACACGATTTCCATCGCCGGCGATTTGGTATTGTTTATCGCGCTGCCGTTCTGGGTCTATCAACTCACCGGCTCGGCGATGGCGACGGGGTTCATGTTCGCCGCGCTGACGCTGCCCCAATTACTTTTCAGTCCGCTCGCCGGCGTCGTCACCGACCGCGTGAATCGCAAACGCTTGATGATTCTCTCGGATTTGCTGCGCGCCGTATTGATGCTGGGCTATTTTGCCGTCAATACCGCCGACCAGATTTGGATTATTTATCTGCTCGCGTTCGCGGAATCCACCGTCTCGCAATTTTTCCGTCCGGCAGTGATGGCGGTTGTGCCAATGCTCACCGACGGCGAAGAAGAATTGAAACGCGCGAACGCCCTGCTCGGCGCTTCGTGGGCGTTGGGGCAACTCGCCGGTCCGGCGCTCGGCGGCATTTTGGTCACAACGTATGGCCCGCATGGCGCGGCGCTATTTGACGCGGGGACCTATCTGGTTTCGGCGGCGCTGCTCGTTTTCATGCGCGTACCGACGCGCGCGCAAACCGCCGCGAAACTTGCAACGCTCCGCCAAGCCGTCCGCCAAATCGGCGACGAGCTGCGCGAAGGCGTGCGCGTCGTGCTGAACCGTCCGACGCTGCGCGTCGTATTTGCGGCGCTGGGAATTTTGATGCTGTCGCAAGGCATCATTAACGTACTGTTGATTGTGATTGTCAAAGAGATTTGGCACGTCGGCGCGACGGAATTTGGTTGGTTCGTCGCCGCCGAAGGTTTTGGCGGACTCGTCGGCACGGCGCTCGTGGGCGCGCTAGCGGCGCGGCTTTCGGCAAAACGCATGATTGTCGGCGGCGGCGTCATCGCGGGTTTGATTCTGCTCGTCATCGTCAATCAATCGTCCATCTATGTCGCAATGGGTTTGATCATGTTGGCGATGATTGCGATTGTGGCGTTCGATATCGGGCTGACGACGCTGATTCAATTGGGCAGCGACGACGCGAATCGCGGGCGCGTTTCCGGTTTGATGCAAACGATGATGGCGGCTTCGCAACTCGTCGCGATTGCGGCAACCAGTTTATTGGCGGATCAGGTGGGGGCGGTTCTCTTGCTCAATCTCTCGGCAGTTTTATTTTCTGTCGGCGGACTGGTGGCGCTCCTCGCGCCCAATATCGAAGAACGTTCAAAAACAACCGCCGCGTCAAAACTCGAAACCTATCCCGAACCTGCATCTGCCGCCGCAGCGCAATCGGCGGAATAAACGCCAACGCCGCGCGTACGCGCGGCGTTTTTATTTTCGGTTGGCCAAGCTCTTGCGGTTGCCCCGTGCGAATTTAGCGCGTCGCCAATTTCGCAATCGTCACGCCCTCGCCGCCCTCGTTCGGTTCGGCGGTTTGCGTCGAAACGACCAACGGACTATCGCGCAAATAATCGCGCGCCAATTTCCGCAGCGTGCCGGTGCCTTTGCCATGCACAATGCGGACGAACGGCAAACCCGCCAGATACGCGTGGTCGAGATATTTTTCCAATTTTTCCAGCGCCTCTTCGGCGCGCATCCCGCGCAAATGCACTTCCATCCCCGGCGATTCTACGTCGGGCAAAACCACGTTTGTTTGCGAACGCGTTTCCGGCGGCGGCGCACGGCGCGGCTGCAATTCCACTTGCGCGGGCGATAGATTCATCCGAAACGCGCCCACTTGGACAATTAAATCGCTGCCCACCGCGACAACCTCGCCGTACTGATTCAAGCGCGGCACATACACTTGATCGCCGACGGCGATGCGTTCGCCCGTGCGCGTCGCTTCCGCGCGACGCGATTCGGGCGCGGGAACGTTTGCCGCGACGATTTCTTCCAGCGCGTTCAGGTCTTGGGCGGCGCGTTGAGCGGTTTCGCGCGTCGCGGGAATTTCGCGCCATTCGCGTTTGAGCCGGTTCAATTCCGCGCGCGCGGCGTCAAGTTCGGCGCGCGCCTGTTCGCGCGTGTGCCGCAAAATTTCGCCGCGCTGACGCTGCGTTTCCGCGAGCTCGCGCCGATTTTGTTTCGACGCTTTTTCGGCTGCCTCGCGCGCGGCGGCGGCGCGCGTCTGTTCGCGCAAAGTTTCTTCGCGCGCTTTTTTCAATTGCGCCAACAGCGTTTCGAGTTCCACGTTGCGCGTGCCCACATTTTCGCGCGCGCGTTCGACCAGCGCGCGCTCCAAACCCAAACGCGTCGCAATGGCAAACGCGTTCGAGCGGCCCGGCAAACCAATCGTCAAGCGATACGTCGGCGCGAGCGTTTCGACGTCAAACTCCATCGAAGCGTTTTCGACGCCGGGCGTCGTGTGCGCGAACGCTTTGAGTTCCGCGTAATGCGTCGCAATGAGCGCCGGAATTTTGCGCGCCAACAATTGTTCCACAATCGCGCGCGCCAACGCCGCGCCTTCCACCGGATCGGTGCCCGCGCCCAATTCGTCAAACAACACCAGCGTTTTATCGTTCGCCGCGCGCAAAATGCCAATGATATTTTTCAAATGCCCCGAAAAAGTCGAGAGCGATTGCGCGATGCTCTGTTCGTCGCCGATATCGGCGAAAACGCCGTCGTACACGGGCAAGCGCGAACCTTCGCGCGCGGGAATGTGCAAACCGCTCTGCGCCATCAACGCGAGCAAGCCGACTGTTTTGAGCGAAACGGTTTTGCCGCCGGTATTGGGCCCGGTGATGATCAGAATCGAAAACGCGCGCTGCAATTCGAGCGAAATCGGCACAACCTTGTCCGGGTCGAGCAAGGGATGACGCGCCGCGACGAGTTCCAGATACGCGGGCTGCTCGCGCGACCCCGCGTCAATGACGGGCGCGACGGCTTGTATCGCCGCGCTGTATTTCGCTTTGGCAAACGCCAAATCCAATTGCGCCAGCGTTTCGACCGTGTAATCAATCTCGTCCGCGAACTGCGCGACGAGCGCGGTGAGTTCGCGCAAGATGCGTTCCACTTCGCGCTGTTCTTGCAGCGTCAACTCGCGCACGCGATTGCCCAACTCGACGACGGCAAGCGGTTCGATAAATAACGTCGCGCCGCTCGCGCTCGAATCGTGAACGATGCCGTGAATGCGCCCGCGCGCTTCGGCGCGCACCGGCACCACATAACGCCCTTCGCGCTGCGTGATGATGGCTTCTTGGAGATATTTCGCGTACTGCGACGAGGTGATGATGTGATTGAGGCGATCCATGACGCGCTGCTGCGCCACGCGCAAGTCGCGCCGAACTTGGGCGAGCTCCGGCGAAGCGCCGTCCGCCACTTCGCCTTGCTCGGTAAAGATACGCCCGATTTCGTCTATCACGCGCGGCGCGTCATGCAAACTTTCGGCGATAAACGCCAAACGCGGAAAGGCGTCGCTCAAACGCAAAATGCTTTTGCGTAGATTGCGCGCCGCCAACAGCGTCGCGCGCAATTCCAAAAATTCATGCGGCGGAATCATGCCGCCGACGCGCGCAACGCGCGTCAAACCGCGCACATCCCGCGCGCCGCCGACGCCCAGCTGCGGCTGCTGGTCGAGCAGCGCGCGCGCTTCGGTCGTTTCCTGCTGCCACAGACGAACCGTCGCGGCATCCGACGAGGGTTCCAATTCCAACGCCAGCGTTTCGCTCGCGCGGAACGCGGCATAGCGCGCCAATTGCGCGCGCACGGCGGAAAATTCAAGGGGGCGAATCGCCTCAAGCCACATACAATACGCGTCCGGAAAAAATCAAAAGTTAAACAGCGCGGGCAAACCGCCCGGCAGCCACGGTTGAATCGTCAAAAGCGCCAAAGCTACAGTGGACTGGGTCAATTTTGAAAGCTGCGAACCGCTCACGCCGCTCGCCAGAATTTGGCGAAACGCGTCGCTTTGCAGCCAGCTTTGCGTCGAAACCGCAAACACGATGACGCTCACGACAATACTGAGAATAATCCACATGCTCGCCACGCCCAACGCCATGCCGCTTATGCGGTCCAACAGCGGCGCCAGGCGCAAGCGCGTTGCCTTGTACGCATCCCGTCCCAAAAAATTCACCAGACTCAAAGCCAAAAAAAATATCGCGAAAAAAGCGACCATATTGGACAGGGTGTTGGGCGGCACGCGCAGCAAGCCCGCGGCGCCTTGCGACGCTGCGCGAAAAAACTGCGTCGCCAACACCAACGCCACATACAGCGCGAAAATGCCAATCAGTTGGCGCACCAAACCCTGTGAATATCCAACTGCCATGCCCACAAGGAGCATTATGATCATGATGAAATCGAACCAGTTGAACCCCGCCATGCCCGGCCTCCCGCCAAAAGTATAGCACGGACACGCGCGTTTGGACACAGGAAAAAGGGTGGATATGAAAAAAGGGGCGACCTCTGCCGCCCCGCTGACTCAACCGCCCCGCAATGTGGCGCCGACCTCGCGCGTCAAGCGCGCGACAATTTTGCTGCGCGCCTTGCCCGCGTCCGCGTCCGATAACACATGATCGAGCGCCTGAAAGGTCAACGTATACGCCAGCGATTTTTTCCCCGGCGGCAAGGGCGCGCCGCGATACACGTCAAACAAACGCGCGTCGGTCAGCAGCGCGCCGCCCGTTTGTCGAATCAAGCCCTCGACGCGCGCGGCTTGGATATTTTCATCCACCAGCAGCGCGATATCTTGGACGATGGCGGGATACCGCGAAATGGCGCGAACGATGAAACGCGTTTCGGCGCGCGCCAGAATTTTATCCAAATCAAATTCGCCGACCAACACCGCTTGCGCGGGCAATTCCCATTTTTCGCGCGCGAGCGGATGCAGTTCGCCAAACACGCCCGCCGTTTCCGCGCCGAGCCGCAATTCCGCCGCGCGTCCGGGATGAAACAGCGGATGCGCGCACGCCGCAAAATTCACCTCGTTCAAATGCAAGCCCGCGCCCAACGCTTCGACGATTCCTTTGAGGTCGTAAAAATCCAGCGGCGCGGTATCGGCGGACTGCCAGGTGGCGTTATGACGCGGACCGGTCAAGACGATGCCCAGCCGACGCGGTTCGAGCGGCAGCGACGCGTCTTCGGGCAAATCGCCCGGCTGCGTTTCGCCCGCGCCGCGCGTCAAAAACACGCTGCCGATTTCAAATAACGCCGCGCGTTTGGCGTGCCGCAAATTCGCCGCGGCAATGTCGAGCATGTTGGGCAAAAGCGTTTGGCGCAAAACGGAACGCTCCGGGCTGATAGGATTTTCAATCGCCACATACTTGCGCGCGGGCAGTGGAAATTCCGCCGCGGCGCTTTCCAACGGCGTCAACTGTTTCTCGCGCGCGGGATAGGTGAACGAATACGTGACAATTTCTTGCAAACCCGCGTCCGTCAAAATATCGCGCGCCTGCTCCTCTTGTTCCAAGGCGACGTTGCCTTCGAGCGGCGGCAGCGCGTCGGCAATCAACGTGCTGGGAATTTTTTCAAAGCCGTAAATGCGAACCAGTTCTTCCAACACATCGTCCGCGCCGTCCACGTCAGTCCGATAATCCGGCGGCGAAACGCGCAGCGTCCCGGCATCCAACGCCGTGACCGTGAAATCGAGCGCGCGCAAAATGCGTTCCATCTCGTCGGGCGACATGGTAATGCCGAGAATGCGTTCGACCTCGCGCGTCGTTACCTCGACGACGATGGTCGCCTGCGGCGCGGGATAATTGTCCGCGAGCGCGGGGTCCAGCGCGCCATTCGCAAGGTCGCGCATCAAATCTGCGGCGACGCGCGCAGGCGCGACGTTTTGCGACGCGGGAATGCCGCGCCCAAAGCGCGTCGCGGCTTCGCTCGGCAATTTTTGTTCGGCGGTGGTGCGACGAATGGAAATGAAATCAAAAATCGCGGATTCGAGCAAAACGTTTTTCGTCGCGTCCGAAACTTCGGTTTCGCTGCCGCCCATGATGCCGCCGATGCCGACGGGGCCGCGCGCATCGGTCACGAGAATATCGTGCGCGTGAAAAGTGCGCGTTTGACCGTCGAGCGTTTGCATCTGTTCGCCCGCGCGCGCGGCGCGCACGCGAATCGTCGGCAGCGCGCCGTTCGCGCGCGCGACCAACGCATCGTAATCGAACGCGTGCAGCGGTTTGCCGTACCCGAGCATGACGTAATTGGTAATGTCCACAACGTTGTTGATGGGCCGCATCCCCGCGCGCAGCAAACGCAATTGCATCCAATACGGCGACGGTTTGATTTCGACGTTGCGAATCAACAGCGCGGCAAAACGTTGGCACAAGTGCGCGTCGGCAATTTCAATCTTGACGAAATCCGTTTGCGCCGCGCCGACCTCTTGCGTATTCCACGTTTGCGGCAAACGCACGCGCTGCCCCGTCAACGCCGCGATTTCGCGCGCGACGCCGAGAACCGATTGCGCGCGCGCAAAGTTCGGATTGATTTTGACGTTCAAGACGGCGTCGCCCAAATAATCGGCGAGCGGCGTACCCACCGGCGCATCGTCAGGCAGAATAATGACGCCTTCGTGTTCGTCGGAAATGCCCAACTCTTTTTCGGAACACACCATCGCGGCGGATTCGACGCCGCGAATTTTGGATTTTTTGAGCGTCATTATCACGCGCTCGTCTTGATGACCGTCGTACAAGCGCGAACCTTCGAGCGCCAAGACGACTTTTTGCCCCTTGTCGCCGACGACGATGTTGGGCGCGCCCGTCACCATCTCTACCGGCGCGCCTTGTCCATACGCCACGCGCACGATTTTCAAACGGTCGGCGTTCGGATGCGGCAGCGCCTCGACCAATTGCGCGACGAAAATTTTGTCGCGCGCCCACGCCAACGTTTCATTTTGGGCTTTGGGCGAAGGCAAACCGATATATTCAATGTCTTCGACTTCCAAGCCCGCGAACGTCAATTTTTCCGCGAGTTCGTCAAGCGGAATGGAAATGTCAACAAAATCCTTGAGCCATGAAACGGGAACTTGCATGATGCGCTGTGTCCTTTTACTTTTGTAATTTATTCCGCCGCGCGCCGTACCACAAAACCGCGAAGATCACAATCACAATGCCTACAAAAATCACGGTATGCCCGAACTCGCCGAGCGTGTCAATGAACGGCGCCCATTTCACGCCCGCGAGAATCGGCGCGAGATGATAAATCAAATCCCAGCCGCCGCCGCCAATAATGAGCGCCCAGCCGACAAGAGCAAGCGGCGAAAACGCGGGTGAATTCAAGAAACGCATGGAATCAATGGACAATGAACAATGAATAATGCTAAATGCACAATGAACAATGGGCAATGCACATGGGTCAATGGTTGGCGTTTGCGGCTGTTTGCTCGCGTTCGTGGATGCGCGCGAGCTGCGTTTCTAAATCGCGCTGTGTGTCCAGCAAGCCCGCGCGGATGGTGGGGAAAAACGCAAAGACCGTGGTGATGCCAAAAGCGAATCCCGTGAACCAACGCGCCCACGAATTGAACGAACCGAGCATGTTGCCGTAATAAAATCCGTCGGGAAAAACGTTAAAGGTAAGGACGCGCAGCCAATCGTTCGTGTCGCGGAAACCTTGCCCTGTGCTGCCCGCGAGAATGTCGTTGACCAAATGTGTGCCGCCATCCAGCGCGAGCGGCACGATGCCCACCGCAATCCACAACCAGAACGGCACGCGCGGCGCGCGTTTGCCCAAGAGCGCGTACAAGACCGCGCCGAGCCAGACGCCGCCGTACGTCGAAATCATGCGATCGCTCCACGCCATCTTCCAGCCCATTTCGGGCGTGCCGATGAATTGGCGCAGCGTCAATTGATTTTCGGTGGACCACACCTGCCCGATTTGGTCGAGCGAGTACATCATTTGCGGTCCAAAGAAAAAGAGCGAACGTTCCGGCAATTGATGACAGAAAAAACTGTAGGTAAAGTACAAGCCGTTCGCGGGCCCGGTCAAACCGATTTCCATAAAGACCGGCGCGAGGAACGGCGCCCACACCCATGCGCCATACAACAAAATAAAAAAGCCGAGCCAATGTTTGACCACAAACAGCGCGATGGTATCAATGCTCTTGATGATTTTGCGCGTGGTCGGACTCGCCGTTGACGTTGAACTTGCCATTTCACGAATTGCGAATCGCGTATCGCGTCGCGCCCACGCGCGCCCGTTTTTTGAACTGCGCGACGTTATGCGTCGGACGATACGCAATTTGCTAAAACTGCTCCAAGAACCGTAAATCGTTCCCCCAAAAATAGCGAATGTCCTGAATGCCGTGTTTCAACATGGCGATGCGTTCGGGCCCCATGCCAAAAGCGAAACCGCTCCATTCGTCCGGGTCATAACCGCCGTTGCGTAAAACGTCGGGATGCATCATGCCCGAACCGAGAATTTCGAGCCAGCCGGTGTATTTGCACAACGCGTCGGTCCCTTTGCCTTCGCAAATGATACAGCGGACGTCCATCTGCGCGCTCGGTTCCGTAAAGGGGAAATGGTCGCCGTAAAAACGGACGGGGCGCTCGCCGAACATGCGCCGCGCAAATTCCGTGAGCGTGCCTTTTAAATCGCCGAACGTAATGTGCCGCCCGACGACGATGCCTTCGACCTGATTGAATTGAATTTCATAGCGCGCGCTGATTTGCTCATAGCGATAACACAAGCCGGGCAAGATCGCGCGCACGGGCTGCGGATAGCTCGCGCGCATGGCGCGAATTTGACCGGGCGAAGTGTGCGTGCGGAGCAAAACTTTTTCGTCCGAACCCGCGACATAGAACGTGCTCCAATTGTCGCGCGCGGGATGAAACGGCGGAATGTTGAGCAGTTGAAAATTCATCATATCGGTTTCCACCTGCCGCGTGCGATAGACCTGAAAACCCATCTCGCCGAAAATTTTATAAATCTCGCGCAGCGTTTGAATGGTCGGATGCACGCGCCCGCGCGGAGGGCGTCGTCCGGGTAGCGTCACATCCAACGGCTCGGCTTCCAACGCTTCGGACAATTCGCGCTGCTTGATGGCGCCGAGCTTGGCGTTGAACGCGCTTTCGAGCGCGTTCTTGAGCGCGTTCGCCGCCCTGCCAAACGCGCCGCGTTCCGCCGGCGGCAGCGCGCCGATTTGTTCAAACAACGCGTTGACCGCGCCCTTGCGTCCGATAAATTCGACGCGCCACGCTTCGAGTTTTTCATTCTCCCAAATGGCGTCGAGCTGCGCGAGCGCGCGACGTTGGAGTTCGTGTACCGCTTCGCTCATGAATCCATCTCCAATTTTTCAGGCGGCAAAAAAGCGCCGGCGGCGTCGCGGCGCGCCATTTTGACCGCCGCAATCGCGTCGTGATTCAGTCCGCCGTAAATGTGCGGATACTGTTTTGCCGCGTCGTCGTATTGAATTTTTGCCTTGACCTTGCGCGTTTCAATGTACAAATACACATGCGGGCCGCGTTCGCGTTTGTAAAAGCGATTCGCCACGCGCGCCATTTCCGCCGCGCGTCTGGTGCAGTGAATGAAACCGTCCTGCGCGAACGTTTTCGGCAGATAGACCGCGTTTTTGATTTGCCGTTCGTAAAAACGTTTCGGCGTCAGATGATAAATCAACATATGTCCGAAAGAATCGCCCTCGAATAAAAAAACTCTCATCCCGTTTGGGACGAGAGCGAAAATTCTCCCGCGGTACCACCCAAGTTAGCCGGTTTGCCGACTCGCTCTATCGCTTAACGCGCGTGATACGGCGGCTGTCGCGCCCCGTCCGTTCCAAATCGTCCGGCGGCTTGCAGTCGCAGCTCGGGAGTGAATTTCGACGGGTCGTTTCTCAAAAGGGCTTGCAGCCGATGGCCCCTTCTCGCTGGGAGACGTATCCGCCTACTCGTTCCGTCCTCGCTATTGGTCTCATTATCTGCGAAACGCGCGCTTTGTCAACGCGCCGCTAGGACGCTGCCAAAGCCCGCAAGACTCCAAGTGTTTTGGGCGATCTTGCCTATCGAGTCGCGCAACGCGTCGAAAACGTTTGGAGTCTTGGGCAAAGCTGCGACTTGACACAGCCCTAACGCGCCGCGCGGCATCAAGCGCTTGGTCATACACACTTGCATCGCGCAAGGAACTTGTTGGCGGCGCGCGGCGTCTGATACGCGAGACCATGCCGCGCGCATGGCTTGGGCAGTTGGCGGCGTATTTGATTTGTCGCCCAAATCATTTAGAATGTTATCGGAGCATCCGATTCCTGCGGCATTGCCGCGCTCAATGGCTCAAAGGAGCAAAAGTTCATGAGACGCATTATTTTTTCCACAATCCTTTTATGCGCGCTTGCCGTATTGGCGGCGTGTCAACAAGGACAGAATCCAACCCCGACGCAATCCGCGCAAGCGAGCCGCCCGAACGTCATTATCGTATCGCCCGCCAGCAACGCCACCTTCCAAGTCGGTTCCGAAGTCAAAGTCCAATCCACCTCCGCCGACGCGCAAGGCATCGTGTTGGTCGAATTGGCGGTGGACGGCCAAGTCATTCAAAACAGTCCGACGCCCAACGGACAACCGCAAGCCCAATTTTCCGTCATCCAATCGTGGACGCCCAACGCGCCGGGAAAGCATGTCCTTACGGTCAAAGCCACTAATTCGCAATTGGCGACCGGCGAAGCGTCCATTGCGGTGAATATCGCCGCGCCGGACCTGGCGCCGACCGCTACGCTCGTCGTACAGACGGCGGTGATTCCCACCGCGACGCGTCTCATTCCGACGGCGACGCCGCCCGTGTCTGCGACGCCCACCGAGCCCGCCACTTGTACGCTCGCGTCCACCTTTGTTTCCGACGTGACAATTCCCGACGGCACGACCATTGCGCCCGGCGGCTCTTTCATAAAAACATGGGCAATTCAAAATTCCGGCACCTGCATCTGGGGCGGCGGCTATAACGTCATTTTTGTTGACGGCAATCCGCTCGGCGCCAATTCGCCGCAGCCCATTCCCGCCGCCAATCCCGGCGACATTATTAACGTTTCGGTCAACATGACCGCGCCCACCGCGCCCGGCAATTTTTCGAGCGTTTGGCAGCTGCAAGCGTCCAACAGTGTGCCTTTTGGCGCGCGCTTTGACGCCGTGATTACGGTCCCCGGCGCGCCCACCGCGCTGCCGCCATCGCGACCTACAAATCCACCGCCGCCGCCGCCGCCACCGCCGCCGCCACCGCCTTCCGGTTGTAACGGCGTTCCGCAATTTACCAGCTTTATCGCGAATCCTTTGACGATTGCGCCGGGGCAAACCTCGACCCTGAGTTGGGGTTTGGTGTCCAACGCCAATTCGGTCTTTATGCAATCGCCGAGCGGCACGCAGCCCGTCGGCACGCCCGGTTCGCTCCAAGTGCAGCCGTCGCAAACCACGACCTATACGTTGATCGCCTATTGCAATAACGTTCCCGCCCAATTACAAATCACCGTCAATGTGCAAGGCGGCGGCGGCGGATGCACCGGAACGCCCATCTTTAACGGATTCTTTGCCAATCCGCAAAATGTCAGTCCCGGGCAGCAAGCCACATTGACGTGGGGTTTGGTGCAAAACGCGTCCTCCGTTTCGCTGCAATTGCCCAACAAGACCGAAGGCGTCGCCTCGCCGGGCTCGCGCGTTGTCAAGCCGAGCGTTACGACGACCTATACGCTCGTCGCATATTGCGGCAGCGTCAAAGCGACCCTTTCGACCGTCGTGAACGTTCAAAGCAGCTGCAGCGGCGCGCCCATTTTCAGCGGCTTTACGGCAAATCCCACGACAATCCAACAGGGCCAATCTTCGACCTTGAATTGGGGCTTGGTCAAGAACGCATCGTCCGTAATTTTGCAAACGCCGAATGGCAACAGCGGCGTAGCGACGCCCGGCAATATCGTCGTTGCGCCCAAAACTACGACCACGTATACGCTGATTGCCCATTGCAATAACACCAGCCGCCAATTAAGCGTCACGGTCAAGGTCAACAATCCTCCGCCGCCAACGCCGCCGCCGGCTGCGAATCGCGTGACGAACGTTGTCAAAAATGGCGGACTGTCCACGCCGAACACGCTGGTTCTCAGCGTCAGTTATTTCTGGAATGGCGAAGACGCTCCGGCAAACCTTCAAGCGATAGCGTTCAACAGCGCGGGCAAAGTGATCGGCAAAACAAACGCTACGCGCATCAATGCCAATCAAAAGGCAACCGCGAATCTGAACTTTAAAGCGTATCCGCCGCAGATTGCCCGCATCACCGCCTGTATCATTGGCGCCAGCGGCACCGAACTCGCTTGCAAGACGGTCCCGACGCCGTAAAGCAAAAATCCGGGAACGGGTTGGGAACGCGAGTCATAGTTTCTGGCGATTATCCGTATTCAAACCCCAAGCGTTTGGCGATGTAACCGTCGCCGCGCTTGGGGTTTTGAAACTGACGCGATTTTCAATCTGACTTTTGCTATGCAGATTCCGCTGCGCCCTTCGTGGGTTGAAATCAATACGCGCGCGTTGGAAAATAATGCGCGCTTGCTCAAAACTATCGTCGGCGCCAACGTCGAACTGATGGCGATGGTCAAGGCGAACGGTTATGGCCACGGCGCCGTCCATGCCGCGCGCGCGGCGCTGCGCGGCGGCGCGACGTGGCTCGGCGTGTACGCGGTCGGCGAAGGCATCGAACTGCGCGACGCGGGCATCGCCGCGCCGATTTTGGTCTTGGGCCCCGCGCTGCCCGAAACGCTGCCCGCCGCGTTGGCGAATGATTTGACGCTCACGCTGCCGTCGCGCGATTATGTCGCGCCGCTCGTCGCGGCAGCGCGCGCGCTCCAACGCCGCGCGCGCGTACATGTCAAAATTGATACCGGCATGACGCGTTTGGGTTTGGACGCCGACCGCGCCGTATCTGACATTCTCTCTTTTGTCCACGATCAAAGTTTGCACGTCGAAGGATTGTTGACGCATCTCGCCGTCGCCGACGAACCGAACGCGCGCGCCATTCCGCAGTGGGGCGAAAATTTTTCGCGCCGCCAAATCGAATCGCTGCTGCGCGTCGCGGACGAATTGGCGCGCGCGGGCGTCACGTTCCAATACATTCACGCCGACAACAGTCCCGGCGCGATGCATTATCCGCATCCGCGTTTGAATCTGGCGCGCAGCGGCATTTTGTTTTACGGTTTGCATCCCTCGTCCGACGCGCCGCGCCCCGCCGCGTTTGAACCCGCGCTGTCTTTCAAGACGCGCATCGCGTTGGTGCGCGAGGTTCCCGCCGGACGCTTTGTGAGTTATGGCGCGACGTTTGAAACGCAGCGGCCTTCGCGCGTTGCCGTGTTGATGGTCGGTTACGCGGACGGTTTTCGCCGCAAGCCAAACAACTATGGCAAAGTATTGGTGCGCGGCGCGCGCGCGCCGCTCATCGGGCGCGTGTGCATGGATCAAACCATGATTGACGTGACGGAAATTCCCGACGCGCAAATGGGCGATGAAGCGGTCTTGATTGGAAAACAGGGCGCGGAAGAAATCAGCGCGGAGGAAGCGGGCGCGCAATTGGGGACCAACAACTATGAAGCGGTCACGACGATTTCGGCGCGCGTGCCGCGCGTTTTTATTTAACCTTGTCGGTACTCTGATAATAACGTTCCGCCAAACCTTGAAACGCAAAAATTAAAAACCATCCAAAGCTGGCATACGCGCCAAACCAAAACGTCAAGCCAATGACAATCAACGTCGCGAGCAGCAAACTCCAGCCGCGCGCTTGCAGACGGCGAATCAAGCGCGCGTCGAGCTCTGCGTCCACCAACCGGCGCGCGCGGGTCGCGTAATACCACAGCGCTTCGCCCGCCAGCCCCGCGCAAATCAAATTGAGCGCATACAGCACTATCGCAATTTGCAGATTGCCATACTCGCCCAAAATCGCGGTGGTAAAGGACAATAGCACGACAAAAAATAACCAGACCAGATTGAGGCGAATCAATCCTTCATCATAGCTCTGGATGTAGCGAAAATAACGGTGATGGGCAATCCAAAAAGCGCCAATGATGTAAAAACTCAACGTAAAGGCAAGCAGACGGGGCCATTCCGCCGCGAGGGCAAGCCACAAGGCCTGCGAAGCGAGCGCGTCATTCGCGGTTTCGATAATGTCCGGGACGCGCAATTCAATCGCCAAAAGCGTAATGGCGATGGCAAAGACCGCGTCGCTAAAAAAAACAATGCGCTCCAAGCCAAAGGAGCGTTCCATTTTAGGTTCTGGCGATGAATTCATACGGGACGATAACAAATCGCCTGACGCGCGTCAGGCGATTTGTTTCAAGACGCCGAATGAATTCGGCGTCTCAAGAAGGTGAAAATCAGTCGCCGAATTCATTCGACGTCTCAAAAAGGTAAAAATCAATTAGAGACTGATTTCGCCAACAGTATCGGCTTTTAATCTATGCGCCCAAAGGCGTTCGGTCAATTCAACGAAAAGGTTCCCAACACATTGTCCCACATGTTGCCGGCATAGCTGTTGAGCGCGGGATGATCCACTTCGCGGAATAAATCATCCTCTTGATCCAAATCGAGATGTTCCGCCATTGTGGACATGAGCCATTCTTCGGCGGCTTCGCGCGCGGCTTCGCGCACCTCGCGGTCGCGCGCATGGCACAATTCTTCCAGCACCGGATACGCGCGGTCGTCGCCCGCTTCGCCGAGCGAAAGGATGGCGCGCAAACGCAGCGCCTTGTCCACGCCGCGCCCGCGCACGAGCCGTATCAAAATTTCAGTCGCCTCTTGCAGACCCAATTCGCCGGACGCGCGCACGGCTTCGTATTGCACTTCACGATTCGCGCTGTGCAGTTCCGCCAACACCAAATCGCTCCAACGCAAATTGCCGCTGCGCCCCATCGCAAAGAGCGCGCTCGCGCGATAACGCGGGTCGCTTTGCGCGTACGCCCAATCAATCATTTCATCCACTTCGGGATCGTCCAGAAACGCGAGCGCTTCGATCGCATAGCGGCGCTCGTCCACGCTCAATTGCGGATTTTGCGCCGTGTCGAAAAGAAAATCCACTACGCGCTGAATATCGCCGTCGCTCAATGCGCGCTCTTCATTCTCCAAATCGTTAAACATTTCAATTTCGGCGTCCACGATGTAATGACCGAGCGTCGAAAGCGCGCGCGTCCGCACATCCAAATCCGGATCGCGCTGCGCCTTGTTCAACAATTCTTCGATCCACATCGGGTCGGCGGTGTGCCACAAACACGAGACGGCTTCGGCGCGCACCATCGCGTCCGGGTCGTCCAGCAAGCGCAAGACCAGGCGCGACGCGCGCGCATCGAGCGGGCGCAAACCGTCGGCGATGTCCGCCAACCAATTCAATTTATCTTTTTTCGACATCCGGTGATTTCGGTTCATATTTTCCTCGCGCGGAATAAAGTGGGTTGTTCCGAGCGCTAAAATTGTACGCGAATAGCGCGATAAATCAAGCGCGGATTTTTTGGTTCACCACAGTTTTTCCTGCTTGCCGTCGCGCGGAAATTCCGTCGCGGCGCGCACGAAATCGCGGAATAACGGGTGCGGACGTTCGGGGCGCGATTTGAATTCGGGATGAAATTGGCTGCCGAGCATGAACGGATGGTCGCGCAGTTCCGCGATTTCTACGAGCTGATGGTCGGGCGATTGACCGCTGTACACCAAGCCCGCCGCGCTCAACGTTTCGCGATATTGATTGTTGAATTCAAAACGGTGACGGTGGCGCTCATTGACTTGCGCGACGCCGTACGCGGCGCGCGCTCTAGTCCCCGCTTCCAATTCGCACGGATAACTGCCGAGTCGCATCGTGCCGCCCAAATCCGCGATGCTGCGCTGTTCTTCCATCAAATCAATGACCGGATATTTTGTGCCCGGATCGAATTCGGTGGAATTGGGTTCGTCGCTTTCGAAAACGCTGCGCGCGAGCTCGATGCACATGACCTGCATTCCCAAGCACAAGCCGAGATAGGGCAGCTTGCGCACGCGCGCGTATTTCGCCGCCAGAATTTTACCTTCGATGCCGCGGTCGCCGAATCCGCCGGGTACGACGATGCCGTCCACTTTTGTCAGCCGTTCAAAGCCGCGATCCTTTTCCAAATCCTCCGACAAAATCCAGTCAATTTCAATCGTGCGATTGTGATACAAACTCGCGTGCACTAACGCTTCGCGCACGCTCATGTACGCGTCCGGCAGTTCCACGTATTTGCCCACGATGCCGATGCGTAATTTTTCTTTCGGCGCGATGAGTCGGCTCACTAAATCTCGCCATTCGCGCAAATCCGCCGCGCGGTCGGCGAAACCGAAACGTTCGGCGATGAAATTTCCCAAGCCGTGTTCTTCCAACATCAACGGGACTTGGTAAATCGTCTGCGCGGTGGTGAGCGGCACGACGGCGCGTTTTTCGACATCGGTGAACAAGGCGATTTTTTCGCGGATGCTGTTTTCAATCGGCGCGTCGGCGCGCAGCACAATCACGTCGGGTTGAATGCCGAGCGCGCGCAAATCGCGGACGCTGTGCTGCGTCGGTTTCGTTTTCAGTTCGCCCGTCGCGCCGATGGACGGCACGAGCGTAACGTGAATGTACATGACGTTATCGCGCCCGACATCTTTACGCATTTGCCGAATCGCTTCAAGAAAGGGCTGTCCCTCGATGTCGCCCACCGTGCCGCCGACTTCGACGAGCAGCACATCTGGATTGCTGCCTTTGGCGGCGAGCGCGATGCGGCGTTTGATTTCATTGGTAATGTGCGGAATCACCTGCACCGTGCCGCCCAAATAATCGCCGCGGCGCTCTTTGGCGATCACTTCGGAATACACTTGGCCCGTCGTGACGTTGGAATAACGCGCGAGATCTTCGTCAATGAACCGTTCGTAATGTCCGAGATCGAGGTCGGTCTCGGCGCCGTCGGCGGTGACAAACACTTCGCCGTGTTGATACGGGCTCATCGTGCCGGGGTCCACGTTCAAATACGGATCCAGTTTTTGCACCGAGACGCGCAAACCGCGCGCTTTCAAGAGGCGACCGATGGACGCGACGGTAACGCCTTTGCCCACCGACGACGCGACGCCGCCGGTTACAAAAATGTATAGAGTCATAAAATTTCCGCCTTGCGCCGCAACAACAAAAACACGGAGTGACAACGCTCCGTGTTTGAGAGACAAGTATTCGCCGACCCAATGCGCCAGTCGGTTCGTGATAGGTTGCGAGACAACGCCGCGCGCTGCCGTTCACACACGCTCACGTTAAAGAATTATACCATCGCCGCCAAATCGGCGGCGGCGCGTTTGGTGTCCAAAAAGACCAAACCGAGTTTCGCGTCGCGGCGCGCCAAAACGGTCAGCACCGCTTCTTCGCCGACCGCGTTCAATAACACATAGCCGTTATCGCCGCGCACATACACCTGATCGAGGCCGCCGCGGCCCAGTTCGGAGGCGATGCGTTCGCCCAATGACAACATGGCGGCGGACATGGCGGACACGCGGTCTTCTTCGGTCGTCGCGGGCAAATCGGACGCAATCGTCAACCCATCTACGCTTACGACGGCTGACGCTTCAATATCCGGGCTGGAAGAACGCATGTTGCGTAAGCGTTCGATGATCTGCTGAGTGCGCGTCTTGGGGTCTGCCATAACCTTGCTGCTCCTTGGGAATGTCTGTATAAATCGGACTCGAAATGCGCTTGCAAGAGTACCACAAGTAAAAAAGCATGTCAATTAGCGCACGCGTTTCGCGTGGGGATATCCGGCGCGGCAATGACCGCGCCACGCCCGCGTCTATCATAAAAAGAGAACCGCCGACTTGCAATAGTACTTGGGGCGAGCGCAAAATAAAATTTCGCCGCGCCGAAAAAGAATATGCTATAATCACTGTCGTTGTAACGTCGAGCAACTCTATCGGTCCAGGAGGAGGTACGCCGTATGGCATTTGGTCTAACCGTCACCCAGCACAAGCGCGCTAGCGTGATCCATGTCTCCGGGCGCCTTGATTCGAGCACCGCGCCCCAATTCGAAGCCGCCGTCCAAAAACTGATTGATGGCGGACATACCCAGCTCGTCATGGATTTGAGCCAGACCGAGTACATGAGCAGCGCGGCGTTTCGCGTTTTAATTTCCGCGCACAAAGCGGTGCATAAAGGCACGCGCCGCGGCGACGTTCTCATCGCGGGCGCGTCGCCGAAACTCATCGAAACGTTCAAGTTGGGCGGCTTTGACGAGCTGTTCAAATTTTATGACGCCCAAGTGGACGCGGTAGGCAGTTTCTAGCCCCGTCCGAATGGCGCACAATGAGGATGAGGGAAATTTTTCCCCTCATCCTTATTTTTGTGTACGCCCGGTTCGGGTACAATCGGCGTTATGAAAGAGCAACTCTCGAATCAGATGAACGCGCTGCGTTCGCTTTTATTTTGGTCCCTTTGCGGCGCGCTGGTCGCCTGCGCGGCGCCGCAAAATAATTTGCCCGCGACGCCGCCCGCGCCCACCGCGCGCGTCGTCGTCATTGTCGCGACAAATCCGCCCGCGACGGCGACCGCAGTTTCAACGCCCACCAACCCGCCCACCGCAACTCTCGCGCCGACGCAAACCATCGCGCCGACGACGCCCATTCCGCCAACCGCGCAACCGACCAATATCCCGCCGACGCGCGCGCCGTCCACCGCGACAACCGTTCCCGCCACGCTGCCGCCCACCGTCGCGCCAACGCGCGCGCCCACCGATGCGCCGCCGACAAACGCGCCAACAGCCGCGCCGACAGCCGCGCCGACAGAATCAGTTAGCGTCGCGCCGCCCGCGTCGTTTGCGCCCACCGAACTCGTGGTCATTCCCGAAGGCGTTTTGCGAATGGGCGGCAAAGGGCCCGAAGACGACGCGGACGAAAAACCGTATCACGATGTGGACCTGTACGAATACCACATCGAAAAATATGAAGTGACGAACGCGCAGTATCAAGCGTGCGTCGCCACGGGCGCGTGTCCCGCGCCGATAAAAAATTCATCGTACACGCGCGGCGCATATTTCAACAATCCCGAATTCGCCAACTATCCCGTCGTCAATGTGACGTGGCACGGCGCGAACGCGTATTGCGCGTGGCTCGGGCGGCGTTTGCCGAATGAAGCGGAATGGGAACGCGCGGCAAAGGGCGTGGAGAATTGGCGTTACACCTGGAGCAACAGTATCGGGATGCACTTTGAATGGAACGCGATTTTTCACGGTTCGCCGATTTCGTTTTGCGAGGCGAGTTGTCCGCTGCCCAATTATTGGGGCGACGTGAACGACGGTTTTCCCGACACGGCGCCGGTGGGACGTTTTGCCGAATATGACAGCAGCAGCGGTTTCGGCGTAGTTGATATGGCGGGCAACGTCGCCGAATGGACCAACAATTGGTATTACGGCAACGCGTACGCCGAGGGAATGGATGTGTACGGCCCGAGCGACGCGACGGGCGTGAAAACCGTGCGCGGCGGTTCGTGGGCGGACGAGCCGCGCCGCAATTCGGACCGCGAGCCGCAAGCGCCGGATTACGCTTCCGACCGCATCGGTTTTCGCTGCGCGCAATAACGCGCAAGGCCCCAAACGTTTTTGACGCGCCGCGCGACTCGCTGGGATTGCGCGGCGCCAAAAAATCTTGCGGGGGACAAAAGCTTGACGCGTCAGACGCGCGCGTCAAGCTGCAGCAAACGCAATTCCAACTCTTCTTGTTTTTTGAAATCGCGCAATTCTTGATACAGACGCTGCGCCGCGCGCGCGTATTCGACGGCGGCGCGGCGATTTTTTTGTCGTTCCGCCCACACCGACAAAAAGGTCAAGGCGTCCGCGCTGACCGTATTGAAATGGCCCGCCCGACTCGCCTGGAGCGCTTGGTCGAGATATTTTTTCGCCGGTTTCCATTTTTCCCACTGCACGTACATTTTGCCGAGCGTCAGGTGCGCGGTGGCAATGGCTAAACCCGGCGCCGCCGTTTTCAAACTCTGTTGCAGTTCGCGCTCGCTTTCGGGATACATTTTCAAACCGGCAAACGCGTTGCCCAACCCGTCGTGCAGCGTGCTGGCTTGGCGTTCCCAACTGCGTCGTTCTTTGCCGACAGAACGGCGGATGCGCCGCTGCGCTTCGGCAAACAGTTTTTCAAATTGCGCGCGCGCGGCTTGAAAGTTACCGCGCTCCAACTCAATCGTCGCCAGATAGCGGCGCGTGACAAACATCCACCACACATTGCGCGTCTTGCGAAAATAGCGCTGTCCGGCGCGGATGCGTTTTTCCGCTTGCGTCCAGCGCGCGCGCGTCATTTCTAACCAGCCCAATTCCGTTTCAATTTGCGCGACGATGCGCGGATTATTCGAACGGGCGGCGGCGTCGAGGCACGCCAATTCAAACTCGACGTATTCATCCCAAAAACCCATTTCGTACAAATCCGTCGAAACCGGCTCGTACAATGCAAGGATGGCTTGGAATTCGCGATATTGTGAACACTGCCGTACAAGGTGCAGCAAATTTTGCCGTTCGTCGGCGCGATTCAAAATTTTCCGGTTTTCTTGGCACAGTTCCGCCCAACCGCGCGCGCTTGCGGCGAGCGCGCGGCGGAAAAACGTTTTCGTCCAGCTTGGATTTTGTCCGCCGACGGCTAACCCTTCGGTCAAAAATCGGCGCATGAGCGGATGGAGACTGTAGCGATGTTCCGATTCGGACATGCTCCAAGTGGATTCCAAAATGCCCGCTTGAACGAGTTCGCTCAACGCCAGTTCCAAATGCGGACGCGCCAAGGGCGCGAGTTTATGCAGCTGGGATTGGCTAAGCGTGGTCGGAACGCCGAACGCGAAATAGTACCACAATTGTTTGGCGTGCCGCGTCAGCGCTTGCCACCGCGCCGTCAAATATCGGGCGTACGCGTGCGCGTCGGCGGCGCGGCGTCCACCCAAGCGCGCCGACAAATCCGTCAGCGCGCGCTCTAAACTGACGTTTTGCAAATCCACCAGGAACCAGTCCAACAAGAGCGGCGACCCCCACGTTGCGGCATGGATTTGTTCCAACGCCGCCTTGCCAAATTTAATTCCGTTGAGGCGGTCGTTATGGCGCGTCTGCTGCGCGAGATAGTTTTCGACGCCGCGCGCATCCAGCCCCTTTAACTCGAATTCGTGAACCAAGCCGACGGGATAGACGGGATGCGTGCGCGTCGTGACCAAGAGGCGCGAGTTCCCGATGATCTGATGCATTTGGCGCACGATTTCGGTTTCGTTCGCGCTCTCTTCCAGATTGTCCAGCACAATCAAGTATTTGTTTTTGTACAAATGGGCGCGCAGACGACGCAGCTGTTCCGGCAGCGCGGACGCGGACGCGGCGCCGAGATTCGTCTGCTCTATCACTTGGGCAATAATTTCAGGAAAGGTCAACGCCGCGTCCGCCGCATTAGCGGTTATGCCGATGGGCTCGGCGCTAATCCACAGCGCATCCGTCCATTCCGCGCGCGCCGCAATCCGCCCGGCGATTTCGCGCGCCAACGCGGTTTTGCCGTTGCCCGGCGGTCCGTGAATCAAAACAATCGGCGGCACGTTCGACGCCGCGAGCAGTTTCAAGATGTGCGCGATTTCGCGCGCGCGCCCGTGCAGCGTCGCATAACGCGGCTGAGGCAGAAACATGCCTTTGACTTGGGATGGCGCAGAAGGTTTGGGCGCGCGCTTGCGTTGAGCGATGCGGGCGCGGAACGTTTGCGCGGCGGCGGCGAGGTCTGCCCAAGATTTGAACGGGGCAACGTTGGCGGAATCGAACGCCAGATTGATTTCAACGAGGAACGCAGCTTGCCATTCGGCATTGGCGGTCTGTTCGCGCTTTTGACAATACAAGAACGCGAGAAGCGCCACATAATCGCGCGGCGGCGGAATATGGTCATTCTCGTAACGCCCAATGGTGGTGCGCCCAATGCCGAGATGTCGTTCCGCTTGCGTCTGAAAGGGAAAAACCCGATGACGCAAATCGCCGACAAAATCGGAAAGGGCGCGTGAAGCGGCAAATTTTGGAAACATGCTCAACGAAAGCGTGGGCAACGCCCCAAAGGGATGTGCGCACAGCTTGAACGGGATCCGCTATACTGTACAGTCAAGAAACGTAAAAATCGCACGGCGCTGGACGGCAAGCGCGCGAAATTTTTCGCTTGCGGCGATGATTGGACAAATGCAAGGCGCGCGCGGCGTATCTATTTTCTTTTATCACGCGCAGAATTTAACAAACGTCAGAGGTTCAGCCAGAAGAATGATGCGGATAGAGTTTGAGCCGCTTTGCCAAGACAAACTGCTGCATCGCGCAAGCCATCATCAATTTCTTGGCAAGCGCGCAGAGAGCAAGCCAATTTGCGACAGATAGGGCAGGACGATGAATATATAGCATTATTTCCTATTTGGAGCAAACGTTTTTGAAGGGGGGGGCGGAGGATGTGCAGAGATGCTGAGCGTAATCGTGACGCCCATACGGACGGGTTATCGTCAAGAATGGGGTTTGCAATGTTTTTCGTTCGGCGCGAACACCGGGGGGTGGGCGCAATATGACGGGACGTTCACCTCGGGCGAGCGTCCGCAAACCGAAGCATGGTATGAATATGTAGTGCGTTCGCCGGACATTATCGAGCTGGAAGAATTTGCGCGCGAATGGGGCTGGCGCGTGGTAAAAAAGATGTCTGTGCGGTTTTGAGCGCAAGCCCGAATTGAAACAAACGCCGTTCGTCATTTGACGGGCGGCGCTTGTTTTTGGGAAAAGATTAGAACAAATTTTGACCTTTTCCTTACCCATTCAAGAATGACGGATGATAGAATGTGCGTACTTAATTGCCAATCGAGATTCGTACAGGCAAACACAATAAGTGAGATATGAACTTTCATAAATCCCAGGTTCATACGTGCAAGTAGTATCCCGAAAATTGTGTAATTTTTACGTCCTGAGGTTAAAACCCTCATGGCAAGAGAATCTTCGCAAACGCAGTTTGCGCACGCATTTATGCTGTGTCTATTGCCAACAGGTTTTAAACTGCAGATTTTACGCACAACGCGACATACCGACTTTTCCGCCAAGTGTTTTGCAAGATTTTTGGGTTTTATTCTCATGGAGAAAAGAAGCGAACTAAATCGCTCGCATTTGGCAAGTGATGCAAAATCTTCTTCTACGCCAAATTCTGAATTGCGGCCGAGAAAATACGATTGATTCGTTGACGACATACTTGGGGCGAATTCATTCAGCGCTCATTCCCATGTTGGGCGGCTCAGAAAACTGCCTTGTTATTCGATTGTGTCTTGTGTTTCTGCCAGAAAAGGAGAATGCTATGCTAAAGAAACGTCGTGTTTGGATAAACGTCTTATTGATAACGTTGTTAACCGCAACGTTGTTCGTTACAGTAGCGCAAGCCGCACCGCTAGCAGGTACATCTTGTACCTTGAACAGCGGTTGTATTTTGCGAGAGTCAGGCAGTAATGCCCAATGGTGGGCAGACTCTTGGAAGAAGGGTATTTGCAGGGGACATGATCCCAAAAACGGACAGGATTGGATAGTGACTTATAAAGTCAACAACAACGATTGGAAAAAAGCCGACCCGTCAAAAGTCCGTTTCTATGCCGCGTGGTGGTCACTGGCTCAAACGTGGAAGTGGACAGGACAAGTGCAGGTAGAAAATAACTCGCTTTCAAGTGGCGGCGGTATTACAGTGTGCCTTAGCGGAGTTTTAAGTTCAAACGATGTTAAGGGAACCTACCTTTGGCGCAAGCCATAAGGTGATTGATGTTTTGTATTGGCAGAAATACAAGGCAGAGTCGAATAGTAACAGAAGGCTATGTACAAATATTTTTTAGACACAGTGGTAATAAAATACCGCCGCCCAACAAAGCGTGCACCTGACGTGTGGGATTCTGCGCGATTTACAATCATTTTTCTGGCCCCGAGTTTTTCTGCCCCCAAGCAGAGTCCGCGCCCGCCCACACGCAGGTCACGCAAGCCGATCGACGTACTTTTGAGAATAGTTGGAGGCGGGTGTCTTTTTGCGTTTCAGCAAAAAATTCTAGACGCAAATGCATCATTGATATTAGAAACGAATGATTCATAACCAAGAACCATCAAAATAGAATAGAAGGAGGTGAGATCAAATGGCGGAAAAGAGTACGTCCATAAGATGGGTTGTTCTGGTTGTGTTATGTATGTTCCTACTAATACTGTGGGAATCACCCGCGCAAGTTTTTTCCAGCAGTTCTGCAACAGCAAGTCACTCAACGATAAACAATACAGCGCAAAACGCGCCGACGCCTGCTGTTATAATCGGTTCGACAGAACCACCAACGCCATTAATGCCTGACAAGGAAAACTTGAACAAACCAATGCCAGCCAACCAGTTCAAGAGAATTCCGTGAATCCATGCATTTGAGGGGTTCATTATCGGATACCTCGGTTCTGCAAATGTGTAGAGCAACACACCCCATTGCTCGTTTCGAGCGCTCTCACTCGATTCACAAACAAGTTTCTATCTAAAGGAGACTGCCATGAAACTCCAATCTCGTTTTCTGCTGCTGTTTGGAACACTATGCCTGTTGTTTGTCAATTTGCTTTTTACAGCATCTGTCGCCAAGGCAGATCCGCCGCCCTCGACAGATGGCGTCGAACAAGCAACTGGTCTTTCGACTGCAACGAGCGATTCCATCGCTACTACGCCGATGCAAACCAAGAAGATAAAGCGAGCTAAAAACATATTAGGGAAAAACAGCTTAAATGGAACTCCGAACTTGACTCCCTATACTCCAAGCGGCTGGTCGAATCCACTTGTGCCATCTTCGGTTACAGGAACCACCACCACAGGAACTCTCTATGCGGGAAGAACCACCTATCTCGATTGGGCAGTTGTCAACAATGGTTCTGCCACAGCAAATGGGCGCATGTACACGTGTATCTATTTGGACGGGCAACAAATCGCTTCGTGGTACACCGACAACCTTCCCAATGGGTACTATACCTATGTCAAGGACTGGGGCTTTACCGTTTCCAGCCCGGGCTTGCACACGCTCAAAATCAGAGCCGATTGTACAGGCGCGATTAGTGAATCAAATGAGAGTGATAATGAGTGGCAAGCCGTCTACAATTGGCAGGGCTCGTCCCAACCAAACTTGCGACCTTATCAGCCAAGTGGCTGGTCTGCACCAATCGTACCTGCATCAGTCATGGGCACACGCACCGCGAATACCTTGTACGCGGGTCAAACAACGTACATAGTGTCACAGCTCACCATAAAATGTACCAGGCCAGCTCGGCCAAACTACGCCACGCGCAGCTCGCCCAAAATGCACCAGGTCAGCTCGGCCAAAGTCCACCAGCGCAGCTCGCCTAAATTGCGCCACT